>Ga0209611_10008659_pt1 | contig 15769 bp, 13 predicted proteins | sample S1TSphgellanicum_3_FD_187693 | JGI IMG/M metagenome (GOLD analysis project Ga0209611, IMG submission 187693) | Host-associated microbial communities from peat moss isolated from Minnesota, USA - S1T2_Fc - Sphagnum magellanicum MG (SPAdes) (version 2) | ecosystem: Host-associated > Plants > Peat...
CTAAGTGATGAAAACCTTAATGACTTTTATTCATCCATAGGTGGAATATACACATTACTAGGAATTAATGTATGAAAACCTAAATGGCTTTTATTCATCCATAGGTGGAATATATATACACATTACTAGGAATTAATGTTAGGTGTTTTCGCCTATCTCTAGGATTAATGGCTTTTTTTTTAGTGATTTTTTAATGTAGCCTAACTTCTAAGTAGTGAACAATCCATGGGAAGACGTGTCCAAAACAAAAGAAGAAAAGGGGAATCATCTCTAGGAAGATTTAGCCAAATCTGTCTATAAACAAGAAATGAATTACAAATCTTAATAATCAACCCTTCTATATTTATGGCTACATACTGAAAACCAAGTATAGAAATCCGAATAGTTTTACTTAAGGTTTTCTTACTTTTGGCCATTGAAACCCTCTCAAATTGCTTCATTTTTTAGTTTTAGAAGTTCAATTATGCTTTTTTGGCAAAACTTTGCCCAGTGAAAAAAAGGTTTTGACTCTTTCCTCTTTTCTATCTTGGAGCATTTTCAGGGGTTTCAGGAGTGTAATGACCTGTGTACATAGTATTTTGGTATGAAATAATGCCTTCAAGTTTGGACATGTACATACATAACATTAGAGACAATGAACTCTAAAAGGGTGAGTACAAGAAAATGAATGTTTTTTTAAAAATCGATATGTCCATGTTGTGTCATTTAAATTGTTTCAAATTCTATATTGTCCAATTATGCATGTTTATGTGCGGGAATTCGAGGAAATAATTAGCACTCTATTGTGGATCTAATAAACATTAGTAGAGGCCCAAATAGGGGGTGTGTGTGTGTGTGTGGAGATGGCTAAGCTTTATTGTTTTTGGCTTTTTGTTCTTAACAACTTTGTCCACTTATCCAATGATTTTTTTTGGGGGTGAATTTTCACAAAATTTTTATCCCCAAAACCTGATTATAATTTGTGACTTAAAACAAAAGGATTTTTAAAACCAAAAAATGGTCCAAATTCCCCATATTTGCAGTAGAAATTTTTTTTTCACCAAAATGCTATACAAGTTTTCAGCAAGGTCCCCAGAATTATAGAAGGGTGCTTAATTTTTTTTTTGACCTTTATATCGAGTTCAGCTAGTGAAATTTTGGCTAAATCTTCATCCATCTTGTGCTACATTACAAAATTGGGCAAAAGAACAGACTGAAAAAAAAAGAAATAAGTGAAAATGTTTTGTAAGAAAAAAATATGCATAGATGATACAGTGCCCTTCAAGAAATGACTGGTTTTGATTGGCCATTGAGAGTGATTGGTAGAGAGGTGTGGACATTTAAAAAGTGTCGCACTTTATATTGTTCAACTTTCTTATGTTTTAGGGTGGGGATGGGGGAATAATTAACACTTTATGTTACATGTGGCAAAGAGTAATAGAGGCCCAAATAGTGGGTATTGGTGGACATGCTCTCCAATTATTAAATTCATGGTCGGTTCCGCTTGCATTAGAATACTGGTTAGAAATATAATGGTTAGCCACCCAAGATTTTGTCTTTGTTTGAAGGCTGTTTCCCCCTTTCTCCCTTTCTCTTCAAGGGATCATCAAATCTGCATGATGAGGCAGGTCCATTCATACCAACTTCAAAACCAAACAAAATCAACAAGTAGCCTATGCAAAATGCATGCATGCATGCATGCAAATGTATATCATCTGGGTAAAGGTATATATATATATATACACGGGATTTTCAAATTTTCCTAAGTCACGTAAGGATATATATAAGGGTTTCAAATTATCAATCCATGCAACGATAAAGGTTAATAACCAACATTTGCCTTTCTCACAAGATAAAGGATAGGGCAAGTATGCTATACTTTATCTTATTATATTTGTTCTATGTATAATAATGGCTAAATTCAAACATTTATATTTATATTTATAAAAATATTTATAACATGGGTACAAGTATGAAACAATTGACAAGTCAAGAAAGACCATTAGTTGTGCAATTGGCATTACAAACATGTAAGAAATATTTACTAGTGTGAAATATTTACTATTCGAGTATGATAATTAAAAGGGTAACAAGGAATATATATATACATACAGCTGATGGGAATGGGGAGCATATATTTACCCTGATATTTGCACACATGTATATTTGGGTTATTATTAACCCACTCAATAATTGTGTTTACAAGGCCATAGCAAAGCAAATTTATTTGTTATTTATGCTGAGCGCAAGGACCATTATCTTGGAATCGTAAGAAACAGCATTTGACCTAGGGCTTGGGAGGGAAGAAAAATTGCAACTATTCAAGGAGTAGTTGTGTTATCATTGGGACTCATTTCCATCACTTCAAGATGTTTCAAATCATGTTTAGACTTAGTCACAAATGCACATAGAACAAGAAACAAACTTGCACGCACTAAGACAAAAGATCAATGTTGATTAAGCAAATGCGCAAATTACATACTCGGTTTGCAAACAAGCAAATGCATGTTAAACTTTTCTTTTCTTGGTTTATGTAGTTTATTCCTTCAATGATTGTTTTCAAACAATGTTTGTGCATGTTGTATGTTTTGGGGAGGGGGGTGTAGATGGCCTTAGGGCTTGGAAAGCAATTAAACCCAAAACCACTTTCTTGCATTTTGCTATCTTGGGTGAAAAAAGGGCAATTTGAAGAGGGTACTTTGTGCAAACACAATCCTCCACAATGAAGATCATGATTGTTGTTAAGGACCCAAAAAAAAACATTGGTTCACATGGTTTGCGGTTTCGAGTATAACAAAGGAGTATTGGTTTCTTCGTTAGGATTACGGCCATTGAAAAGCCACCTAGCCTAGGTTTCCACAATTTGGATGACGTGGTTCCCTACCTACTTCATCCATGCAAATGAAAATTGTGTCAAGTGGGTTGTAACCACACATTGCTAATTAGTTTTGAATATGTCATAATTGAAAGAGTACACCACGGTGAGTGGCAAAATCAAAGAATGAGTCCTAGGTGGACAAGGGAGCAAAATCTAGCAATCCTTATTATTTTTATTACTAAGATATAAGTATATGTTGTTGACTTGGGTCACAACCATATTCCTCAAAAAAAAGTCTTTAAAAAAAAAAGTCTAGATAATCCTTGAGAGGTTGCTACAAAATATTTCCTTACTTTATCCTTCACTACCTATGCTTGTCTCTTTTGCAATCAGAAAACAACTAACAAAATCCCAACACTAGATATAGCTTCTAAGCTACAAAATGCTTGTCTCACTCTCGGTTCGAATGTTAAACAAGGCTTCCAGGTGCAATCTACACATCAAGTGTGAAGTGTGAACTTATTACGAATACCAACAAGAAAAAGCACAAAGGCAGTTCTAATGTTGCTATCGTGGTGAAAAGACCCATCAAAAGTTGTGCCCTAAATGTTGTTGGCTTATGACATGCTGGTAAGAATTGGTCCTCAATGCCAGCTTTGTTTTTTATTTTTGAGGGCTAAGTGTCGACAAGCTGAAACAAAGGGTCCCCATGACATGAGCCCACCAGTGCCCAGCTGAATAAATAATCAATTCTGGGACTTGGGATGATCCCAAAGGGAAATGGGGGAAAAAAAGAAGAAGTGACACTTCATTTTGCTTCCATTTTTTAAGTCCACATGAAAAACCACAAATTGGGTATATATTCCTTGATAGGTGAACATATGGAGTTCCACAAAAGAAGAAGAAGAATTAAAACCACATATAGAGGTGAAGATTAAAAAAGTGTTGCAACAACATTGTTCAAGAAGATGATGAAGATAATGATTATGAGTACCATGAATAAGCAATGGGGAGCCCTTAGCTTTGCTTCGTATGGGGGAGTGTTGGCAAGTTCCTAAGTTTCGAACATTAAACATGAAGGTTCAGGTTATTGTGACCTGGACTTGACCCAATACACTTTTGGTGGAATGAACGGGCATTGGATTGTGAGATTAGCCTTTTGCTAGAATTGGATTCCAAATTGAAATCTTGCAGATAAATTCTTGAAAATAGGTTCTTAAAGTTTCATGTTGACGTCTTTTGAAAAGTCAACACATAGGCTAACAAATTAAAAAGTAAGGTTATTTAAAAGTTTTTCATTTTACTAGAAACCTTTGGATAAGGTTTTTGTTGCTTTCCCCAAAACATGACAAGAATAGGGTTTAGGGGTTTAAGGTTTTCCAAAAGGAGTTGGGTCGACTTGTAGTCTAGGTTTTGGGGTTATCAATTTAAATTGACATAACCAACAAATTTATAAAAACCTTAATTAATGTTCATTCAAATGATAAGCCTATGCTAGAATCCCATGACAATTACATGTAACAAAGTTGAAATCATTGCTCATTTAAGCTTAATTGCAACATGTTTTTGAGTGAGTCCATCCTAAAATGACCCACATAATGTTTAACCATTGTTTAATTTTATATGTTTTTAAATGATATGTCAAGTTAATGTTGAAAATTTTAATGCATTTATATAATAATATTTGTAATATATTATGGGGGACATTCATATAAATTTGGAATGAATTTAATGAACATAAAACATCTAAAATCATTTTTTAAACAATGTAATTAGTGTTTTCAATGTTTAATGAACTTTAAAAAATATTTCACATGATTTGAAAATGACATATTTAAGAATTTTTAACAGATGTATCTTTACATAGGAATATGATGTAACATGTTTTTAAGTTGTAAATGTTTTATGTCAACTTGTACATTATGATTATAAAAATATTTCCTTTCAATAACAAATGCAATGTTGCTGTGTCATTTCAATGGATTAACCCATTATTATCTATAAGCACTACACAAAGGAGTTGGTAGTGGTTCCTTTTAACATGGATTGACCATATGATCATAAGAAGAGAACAAAACAAATCTAAACCAAAAGCTAATTCATTTCAAATTATAAAAATATTTTTAAAATATCAAACTATTTGTTGTAACAAAAATATTTTATTCCTTCTTTCATCCCTTCATCTAAAATCTTAACTAAAGACTATACAATAATCACAATCACTTTCTGATCAAACCAAGCATACCATAATCATTCACACAAAACCACACTTGTAATCAAACTTTATATTTATACAAGTCTTCAATTGTCACAACAATGCAATTCACACACCTTATTCCCCTCTATCACACTTTCATATTCAAACGCATTAATAACATAATTATAGAGGTATTGTATACATCCTCCCAAACAAATTAGAAAGATTACATTCTCTCCACATTGATTAAAATCACATTTTTCATTGTTGAATATCTTTGTGTATGTCCGGACATCAAACAATACATCAACAAAATAAAAAACCTATTACAATAGGTTTCTATCATTCACATGCCCTCAAGGTCATTTGTGAATTGAAATTTTACTAAACCATATTGTTTGACAAATAACTCCACTATTCTCATAGGCATGTTAGTTGCAACTTGCAACCTTTTAGATCACATCTCCTAGTTTATTGAATATATTATTTAAATTCATTTGTGTTCCTAGTTCATATAAATTTATAAGCTACACAATGGAAAATAGCCACATCTACAAAACATTTGTTTGCATGCCAAACTAAATCTTTCTAACAAAATTCAACATCACATCACAACTTTTGGTTTGCGACCCCTTTTTAAAACCTTGTTCACATTTCATGTTGAAGCTCTTCATAAGCTCTGTTTGCAAATTACAAACCTACAAACAATAACCAACACATTTAAAGAAAGGAGAAAAAAACTACAATGCATACTGTCTATACCCTAAATTCAAAACAAAATGTAACAAGCAATTTGAATGGAAACACGACTTGGCCAAAAGTTAATCAAACTCATAATTGTCTTAAATTCAAACATATGTTTTTCCTCAATAAACTTTTGGTGTTTGTCAATCATAGTTGTTTCACATGTCATATGATTTAACATTGTTTTAGGTTTTATAGCTCCATCACAACCAACATCATTAGTAATGTCTTTTTTAAGAATTTTGGTTTGTAGCCAAAGTAACTATCACCCATAAGAAAATATTAAAAAATGATGATCATCCCTAGGAAGATTTAACCAAATTTGGCTATAAACCAAATATGAAACACAAATCTATAATCATTCTTTTACATTTTGGCTATACATGAAAAAACCAAGTATAGAAATCTAGCAATTTTGACAATTGTTTTTCTCACTTCTAGCAAATGAAACCTCCAAAATCACTTTAAAAAAAAAAAATTTCACCAATGAAAAAAAAGTTGATCATCAAACTAATTCTTAACAACCAAGATGAGGTCATGGTACTCAATCGCCAACCTAGACTATTAAAGATTTGTGATAAAAAATAATTAAAAAAAACCATTTTAATTATCCCCTGCCCGCCCGCTGCCCGTCTCCCTACGCCCAAGCTAAAAGTTGACAGGCGCCCGGCGCGCATCAGAACGGAGACTAGGTCAGGTAAAACGCCACCAAAAGCGCCTCTTGTTCCTTCGCGCGACGATAAGAAAGTGGCTTTTTATGGCCTTTTATTGACGCCGATGGTTTGAGAGCGCCGTCACAAGCAGCGGCACCCACAGCGACTCGAGCGTCGTCGTCGTCGTAGTCTTCTGTTGTCGCGTTCGTTGTTTTGCGCTCGTTTGCTCTGGCTCGCTCGCTCCCTTCATTCTCACTCCCTTCTCTCGCGCGCTAAGAACTGGGTCGTCTCTCCCAAAACCACGGATGCATAATCCATGCAAAAATCACACTGCCTTGTGCGGAACTTCGTTATGTCCTAGAGTTATTTTTTTGGGATTTTCGGATGAAGCTCAGTTGTGCGGATCTCTCTTGTGCTTGTCCGTGTCTGTGTGTGTTTCTGGCAAGAACAACTTTCTGTCTTTTGCTCTGAATCCCGGGATCTGACGTGCGTGTTTTTGTTTGGCAAGAACAACTCTCCGTTTCTTTTGCTCTGAATCCCGGGATCTGATGCCGAGTGCGTTTAGTGTTTGTAGTGTTGACGTCACTGGGCTCAGATTAGAACACCAGCACGCTCGCAGCTGCAATCTCTCTTCGTGAGGGATTTCGGTGATTGCAGTTCTTCCGATTCAATTACTCGAGGTGATCGGATAGGCGCAAGCAAGTGAACTAGGAGCGACGAAGCTCACCTCGAAGGTTTTGGAGCTTCTGGCAGCTGCAGAACGTTGGAGTTGATGATGGGGAAGCTGGGGCAATTGAATAATATTGTGGTACGCAGATACGTGAAAGAGACGGACTTGGCGCAAGTTGAAGCGTTGGAGCGTAGTTGTGAAGCAGGACTGGGCGCATCCTTGTTCGCGGATATGCTGGGTGATCCGCTCTGCCGTGTTCGTCATCTTCCGGTGCACACCATGCTGGTAGCGGAAGTGGCGAAGCAAATTGTGGGTGTCGTGAGAGGAGGAGTGAATGATGTTGTGTGCAGGTCAAAGAAGATATCAGACGTTTCAGAGGAGGATGCATCTTCCGTGACCATAGTTCCTGTGTATGCTCGCGTCGGTTACTTGCTCGGCCTGCGCGTCTGCCCATTGCACAGGTACTTACTTACTTATTCTCTCATCACTCTCGAAGCCGGAGCTTCGAAATCCAAAGACTCCAGTACTTGTGGACAGATCACTGATCACTCGGGGTTTTCGATCGTTTGTTGTTTTGCAGGAAGATGGGAATTGCAATGAAGCTAGTGGAGAAGATGGAGGAATGGTGCGAAGAACAACAAGCGGAGTACGTGTATATAGCAACGGAGAAAGACAATGTCGCGTCAGTGAAGCTCTTCACTGAGCGACTACAGTACGTGCGCTTCCGCTCCCCTGTGATTCTAGTACACCCAGTCTTCCTCCGCGACCGACCTTTACCTCCCGATGTTCGTCTCACCAAGCTCAGCGTCGATGGAGCCGCATCGCTATATCGAGCTACGGCGATGGGCACCACTGAGTTCTTCCCTAAAGACATCCACAGTTTACTCGGTAACGAGCTCTGCGCCGGCACTTGGGTGGCCACTTTTGCTGATGACAACAAGCAACTGCATGCGGGACTTGGTACTGTGAGTCACGAGGGAGGAAGAACGGGTGGGAACAAGGCGAAGATGGAAGCTACTGGAGGATGGGCCAAAGGAGCATCGTGGGCGGTTTTGAGCACTTGGAGAAGCAACGAAGTTTTCAAGTTTGAGATGAGAGGAGCGTCATGGCCAATTCGCACACTAGCAACAGCTTCTCGATGGCTGGAATGGTTATTACCATGGTTTCCCATTCCCTCCATTCCCAACCTCTTCACTTCCTCCTTCGGCTTCCAGTTCATGTTTGGTTTGCACTCAGAGGGACCCAGAGGCCTCGAGCTTCTGAATTCCTTGTGTTGGCATGCGCACAATGTGGCGAGAAAACACGGATGTCAAGTACTTGCGACAGAATTAGCTGCCTCTGACCCCGCCACAGTTTGCATTCCGCACTGGAAAAGATTGTCTTCCTGTGACGATCTTTGGTGCATCAAAAGACTCGGAACTGTGTCTAGCACGATTCTGAGTGAGTTTACTGAGCCTGATTTTGACAATTATACCGTCTTCGACTGGTGCACATCTCCTCAACAATCCAAACTCTTTGTAGATCCTAGAGAGGTTTGAAGCTCTCTATCTAGAGCAGTACTAGTAGGGTTTTGTTTTTGTTTTATTTTCTTTTGGTTCCTTGAACCTTCTTCAATTGTATAAAACTTTGGCGTCGTCATGTGCCTTTCTTCTTCTTTCTCTGCAGCAGCAGATTCACAGTAGTCCTCAGTTTTGAGGGACTTTGTACATGGATTTGATTGCTTACAAATTTTGCTGAACTTTCATTCTTGTTGCACTTAATTTGTTTCAACCCATCTGAACTTGTGAGAACAAAACACAAACACGTAACAAGCTTGTGGGTACCTAGCTATTTGAAAGTCAGATTCAATGGCGTCTGGTATGTTCCTATATTAAGCTGCTGTGCTGCTGCTGCTGCTGACTATAGCAATTCACTGTAAAGCAAATTTGAAGGTAAAATTTGGTATCAGGTTTCTACAAAGCAATTTGAAAATTGGTATCAAGTTTCTGCAAAGCAATTTTGAAGGTCAAAGGTATTAAGTTTCTGACAAACTTGCCTTTTTGAAGGTTTTGATATGAAGTTTTTGCCAAGCAATTTTGAATGTTTGGGTATCAAGTTTCTAAAAAGCAACTTTGAAGATTTTGGTATCAATTTTCTTACAATGGATTTCGAAGGTCTTGGTATCACGTTTCTACCAACCATACAAGTTTCTACAAAGCAATTTTGAAGATTTTGGTATCAATTTTCATACAATGCATTTTGAAGGTTTTGGTATCAAGTTTCTACCAACCAGCTTTGAAGGTCTTGGAATACAAGTTTCTACAAAGCAATTTTGAAGATTTTGGTGTCAAGTTTCTTACGATGCATTTTGAAGGTTTTGGTATCAAGTTTCTACCAACCAACTTTGAAGGTTTTGGTATAAAAGTTTGTACAAAGCAATTTTGAAGGTTTGGGTATCAAGTTTCTACAAATCAACTTTGAAGATTTTGGTGTCAAGTTTCTTACAATGCATTTTGAAGGTTTTGGTATCAAGTTTCTTACAATGCATTTTGAAGGTTTGGGTATCAAGTTTCTACTAAACAATTTTAAAGGTCTTGGTATCCAATTTTCTACAAAGTAATTTTGAAGGTTTGGGTATCAAGTTTCTACAAAGCCATTTTGAAGGTTTTGTTATCAAGTTCTCTTCTGCTCCTTTGATAAACTTTGATAAAGGAGGAGTTGGGGTGGTGGTGGTGGTGATGTTGGCTGCTTAGGTGGGGTGAAATACTCCAATTGCCTGCTCATTGTAAATGGTGTTGTCCAATTTGGCGATGTACTTCAATGATTGCCTCATTCATTGGTGTGTCCAGACAGACCCACTCAGATCTAGGGCTGCTGCAATCTGGACACTTGTGATTCATCCCCCCAACTTTTCTCTCTCTCTCTCTCTCTCTCTCTCTCTCTTTTACTAGACCTGTACTTCAAACTTTCTCACTGTCAACCTATCAATACCCAGGGCAAGAAAGCTCTCCAAGTTCTCTCAAGAGCAAGCAATCAATTACACAATCTTTCCACTAAGGCAACTGACCATCATGCAGCAATGAAGCATATGCATTTTCTGTTATGTCCTGATGATCTTCTTCCAGTAGTAGAAGATTCCCCCAGTGGACAAATCACACAGTCTGGTTTCCCTGACAACTGGAGATAATTGAAAGATCTGCAATAGGAATAATTAGGTCTTTAGTCAGAGAAGATTTTCCAGGACATTGTTACAGTCTGTTTTTTTTTCTGACAAATTCTACACATGATACAAAATCTGAAATGGAAAACAGACTGGTGCCCAATGGCCAGTTATGTCAGATGATCAACTCTGAAGATGTTGGATGGGAATATATCCAATGTAGTAGTACTTGGCTACTTACAAGTGCACTCTACATTGCCTCGTCCTCTATCATGATGCAGTCCCCAAACCAAATGGCGGTAACTTCTTTCAATGCCTACCTTCATTCGCCTCTTGCACAAATCACTCACTTGTGAAAAACCAAGGTTCTAGTCCAGATTCGACATCCTTAACCCTTTTATACAATTGTGACTACTGATTTACGGTAATCACAACTTCCCATGAAGTGCGAGTGAGAACAAACACACCCAATTCATGCTTTTTTAAAGGAATTGTGCATTGACAGCTAACAAATGCAAAAACAAAAAGTAGGTAGTGGTAGGTACCTTCAGAAGACCTTGGCAAAAAGTTTAAGGTAAGTTCCAGCATTTCCAATTTTCCATGCTGTTGTGCTCGTCCTCATTGTCTTTTAAGTTCAATTCTTCAAATGTCCCAAGGTTGTCCTGCAGCAGCTCTTCAAAGAAGACATGATTGTGTGCCAGTCTCTTATGCTGTGAATAGTAGGACTTGGAAGAACCATTCCTAGAGATTGCTTCACAATTCAATTGGGTATTTCCGCAGAAGTGAAATTGACTGTTTCAATTACAAGATAAAGAGGATTATAAGACTCAGACGAAGGAAAGAAAGAGAGCTGGATTTCACCTTCAAATTCGATTGTGGAGTTGAGAAAAGGGGCTTTTGTAAGTAAAAATGCTTGGTGTTGATGGTGCACACGTGCAACTACAGCCAGAGAGATGATATGCAATGGGCCCAATGTTATCTACACACCTGATCTGCAATTTCCTGGCCCAAGATTATCAAATATGGGCAGTCAATACATTTAGCTTGACGCAATCATGAAGGATCATAAATGAACAGGGAACCAAAACCAAACCCAATATTCTCAGAATCACTTGAGAGTCCCTTTTCATAACCAATTGATATATAAGCTTCTGCAGCATTGTCTGATTCAGTATTTGCAAGTCTTACATGTTGGGTCATCAGGGCACCCAACGATTCCTTCATCAAAATTCCAGTCCCGAAATCCCCCCTTTTTTCCCCCTCAAATTAGAATTCCATCTCTGTCAACATTCCTGGTGCTGTCAAAACAATTTTCATTCTTAAGGGTTTAGAGTTTATGTCTCATTTTTGTATCTTCATGCAGAAGGGACTTTTCTTTTCTTGGACGATCCAAAACCCTAAAACACTGAAGTTAAAATTTCATTTCTGATTCAATTTCTCTAATAATTTGATACTTTGCTGGAGATTGAAAAAGGATTAGATTAAAGATTAGAGCTGAAATTAATGCAAAGAAACTAGTGCAAGGGAGATTTAAATCTTTCCACAGATCTGTTGTGAAAGTCTCAATACTATCCTCCCCACACCCGCCAACTGCAAATGGGTATCAAATCCTTTAATCTACCAAAGCTGATGTTCCTATGAAAAGACACAAACCAAATCTCGAATACTCCAACAACAAGCCCGTGCTTAAAGAATCGATTAAGATCTGCAAACAAAACCCACGACAAGGATCTGCATACAGACTGGCAAAATGCCAAAAAAATTGTCACAAGCTAATATGATCGGATTATGAAACTTGACAATCATAGATCACAAGAGGGATGCCAGGCCAGGAGGATGATGCCACTTATACCGTTGTCATGGTACTATTGTTCCTGCATGGTTGTTGTTTGTTCAGTACAAAAAAAAAACTGTGACCCTCAACCTGGTCAATGAATTTTTTTTGTGCTATTACCCAAAACTTGAACTCATGCAAGAATCATTCAACAGCCTCAAAGTATTCATGCAACACAAGCATCAATGCCACACAATTCATCTGTGCCCACAAAACTTGGTCAGATGGAGGAGAGAATAGCAATCACACAAACAGCTGAAAACCATGCAACACTAACCCGATTCATCACACAATCCCAAACTTTTCTTTTTGTTTCTTTCTTTTTTTCTTATTTTTGTACCATGAAAATTCCACAAACCGATTCCGAATTTTCACAATTCTACATTTTCTTGAATGAAGCCACCCTCTTGTTGGCTATTTTTTTAAATTGGGAAAATGTTAAATTTGGACTTGGAGACCATGATTTAGTCTTTGAATGTGATATTTTTAATGCTTAGAGGCAACTTACCCAAAAGAGTTTGGGGTTTTACCATGGTACCAATGTAGGTCTCCTAGCTTTTATGCATGGGCCAAGACCTGTTGCATGTTTGTCTTTGTTATTATTTTAGGGACAAGTATGGGGACGTGTAATTTTGGCTCATTCAAAAGCATCATGGAGGGGCATTATGCTTTGTTAGGCCCTTGTTTGTTTGGGGGCATTCTGCTTGTAAGGCCCCTTCATGGATGGGTTTTACCTTCTGTCTAGTTTCAGCTTTGTTTCTAAATTTCAATGGAACCTCTGATTCCAGTTCTGATTAATTTTCTTAATTTAATGTAACTAAGCCACACACACACAACCCCGCCCCCCCTTTTTTTACACTATGGTCTGTGACCATTGGAAATGTTGAGAGCCCTCAAAACACATCCAAAGGCTGTCCCATGGAAATCATTTATGTATAGGCTTGGGTTGTCAAGTGCAATGTAAAATGAAAATAGACTTTATTGACGTACCAACATATTATACCGGAGCCCAAAAAAGTAACCATTTATTTTATTTCATTTTGATTTTTAACTTGATATTTTCATGTAACTTTTTTCCCTATTGATTTAGGGTTTGTTCTTTTTTTTATAATCATTTTCTTTCTATATATTTTTTCTTCACTTTCTTCATTTTCTTTCATTTTAGCAAGTAAGATCACCATGGATCATAGAAGAAAAGAATCTTATCAAACACGGCTTTTTTGGCCCATGGGCTAATGAAGTTAGTGCCCACTTTTTATTATAAAAATGTTTTCTAAAAAATTACACTCCTTCCAATATGTCGATATTTTCCAATTCTTCATCAAGAACTACACTCTTTCATTAGGAATTACATTGTTTTATCGGGCTTTCATTGAATGTTTCATGATCCTTCATCAAACAAGTTTTATGCCATGCAATGCCTCTAGGTTGAGGCATTTTTGAATAACGGGTCCTTAGCCTTTGGCCTTAAAGGCCTATTATTTTAGGGGTTTCTGGTCTTGGGGGCTTGTTATTCTTACAGGCCTCCAAGGATGGAGGTCAAGGGCCCATTATTTTGGAAATCCCCCGTCACGAGAATGAAAACTATGAAAATGAATGATAAAAAGATAGATTTAAATTTAAATCAAAACATAGAACAATAAAATCAAAACAAAAACACAAGAGGCTAAAGAAAAAACACGAAATGTGTAGAACAAAAGTGCAACAAAGCTTTATTGTAATAAAGTATGAAAATGTAAACACAAAAGGAATATTACAAAGCAATGGAACAAGATCATGTTTCATGTTCAATAGATTGAACGGTATGAAAGGTTCTACTTTTATATGTACCTTTTTGGGGACTTAGTTCATGAAAGTTTTCACATAAGTTTTCATATGTCCATCAACCAAAGAATCTTTTTGAAAGTATTTTTTAATTGTAAGTGAACTATGAGTTGATTAAGAATGAATTAATAATGAACTAAAAAAATTAGGAATGAGTTGGAAAGTAATTATAAATTATTTAAAAATAAATTATGAATTAACTATAAATGAATTACAAGTTAATTACGAATGAATGATGAATGGACTATATAGTCATAAATGGAAATTCATATGAATGAACTCCATTCATCATATGATCATGTTTGATGTTGACATTTGTGATAGCCCCAATTTGAAGACGTTACCTTACTTAAGTATGCTAGGCTTAAAATCAAAATTGATTTTGTTAAAATATTGTATAGCCATTTAGAATTGACAAAGCAATTAAAAAGTTATCATCGATTCTAAGCACCCCATTTTTAAAAAAATTGATTATTAAATAATCAAAAATTGTGTAAAGAAGGATTATAATAATAATTTCATTATAATTATAGTCACAAGTTAGTTGCATAACAAGGTCTTTGACCTAATTCTAATAGGGTGTATGGTTCACCTTTAAATCCAATTTCACCAATATGTTGGTAAGTGACATTGTTTAATTCATGTTATAATTGTAGCAAAAATTTGACTTGTTATTTAATGTTGAATCAAGAACCAATTTATAACTTAAAATTCACCAACATTAATTTGTATAAAGAGTAAGGCTTCAAATTGGGGGTGTTTTGGTTGTGAGCTTATGGGCATAACCACAATTTTGTTCCACATTACCCGTATGAACTTTACTTTTTTTCTTCGTTTTCAAGCTTTCAATATTTTCCTCACCATTGAGGTTATAGCCTTTCAACTTTTCCAAAAAATAGGTTGTTGGATCCAATTCAATCACACCAAATTTTCCACAAATAATTTGAAAATGGATTTTCTTTGGGTCTCTAGCCATTTCCACTATTCTAACCTTAGAAACCTTTCCTTTTAAATAACAACCATGGCTTTCCATTGAACCACCATGAACATGATTTTTGAAATTTCAAAATTAGTTTATTAGTCTTATGATAGGCTTTTGAAACCTTTGAATATATGCCTGTCTTAGCTTGTACTCAAATATAAATAAGAACAAGATCAAAATTTAAATCATTAAAAAAAAACTTTTAGGCTATATATAGGACACATTATTAATTGAAAATTTTCCTCGACAAAAGGGCTAGGCATTTTGATTTCTTTTCTTTGCTTTTCTCCATGATACCTTTTGGATATTACAAAAAACAAAACTTTAATTTTTTTCCCAATATTTAACATCATGTAAAAAGCCATTGATTAGGTGCTACCCTACTTGAAACAATTTGATGCTTAAATGGCTTTGATGTTTGCAAACACAAAGTAATTTATCACCATTATCTTATGCAATGAATGCAACAATTCATTTTGTGTTTTACTTTTCCCTAATTTTTTCTTCCTCTTCCTTGTGTTTAAACACAATAATCAAGATATGAAATTAATAAATAAGTGCGATATATTTTTTCATTAATGTGAAGTTCAAGAAGTAATTTTGGTGTGAACCATTGATTTAAGTATTGATTGTTGGTGGAATGTTGGTTTTGCACTTGCCTTTTAATTCTAGCAATTCATACATTGTATTCTTTAATGATTTGGTTCTAACATTATTCACTTATGATTCCATTATCCAACCAATCTCTTCATTGTGCACATCTTCAAATTGGGAAGTTATTTGTTGATGACACACAATACCAAAACTTGACATTTATGACTATGACAAATATAACTAATGATTATTTCTAGTCATACAATCATATATGCCATGTTTTTGTGTTTAGTCGTATTTTTGTAACCATGGATATGACTATATGACTAAAAGTC
>Ga0209611_10008660_pt1 | contig 15768 bp, 11 predicted proteins | sample S1TSphgellanicum_3_FD_187693 | JGI IMG/M metagenome (GOLD analysis project Ga0209611, IMG submission 187693) | Host-associated microbial communities from peat moss isolated from Minnesota, USA - S1T2_Fc - Sphagnum magellanicum MG (SPAdes) (version 2) | ecosystem: Host-associated > Plants > Peat...
AAGTGGCTTTTTACTAAGATAGGGTTTGCGCGACTCGTGTTCGTGTTTTGTAGCTAGCGGCCGGGCAGCCGGGCGGCAGGGCGGGCGGCCTGGTCACCCTCCAAAAAAAGAACCGCCGGGTAAGTCCTCACCTGGGGGTTAGGTCTGGGGGTTCGTATTGGTGACCCACCCACACCAGCAGGAAAAGGGTAGGTAGTTACCTATCCGGAGACCGAACTGCTGTGTTCCACAACCGGTCCGACCCGGTGTTGCTCCCGGTCGAACGGCACGGGCAGTAAGCTAGACCGGAAGGGAAGCGGTTAGAATTACCTGCGACGGCCATCTGGAAAGAGACTGGACTCCAGGTAAAAGTGAAAAGTGAAAAAGAAAGCCAAAATAAGGGACCTATGCGGGGAACCGTGCCAGGTGTCGAGTGAGGGCCAAAAAATCCTACGTGGGCACATCGTGGGACGGTCTTATCCATCTATGTAAAAAAAAAAAAGTTACTTTTTAACCCATGTTTTTTTTTAAAAATTATTTTATTTTATTTTATTTTTATAATAAAATGGCCTATGGAGTTTTCAAATTTCTCAGCTCATTTTTTATTGAGAATTTTTCATCTCCATTTTTTTGTCCATTTTTTCCCCCCTAATTTTCTCCCCCATGTTTCTCCTTCATAAAAGTATCAGGCAGATTTTTTTGTAGTGTATTTGATGGCCGACTATTCGGAATTGAATTTCTTCCTCCACAAAAGTGTGGGGGGGGGCATTTTGGTATTTTTTGAACTGCCCACTTTTGTTTTATCTATTTATTTATTTATTTATTTATTTTCCCATTTTTGCCTATGGCTGGCCCATAGCCTCGGGCTTTACCCTACACTTTTTTCTCTTTTTTTTTTCATATTTTTTATCAAAGAAAAGCTCAGGAGGTGCTCGAGGTGTGTTGTGTGCTCACCCTCGTCCCCCCACTTTCCCCAAAGACAAGGGGGGAAAAGATGTAAATTGTGCAACAACCATAGGGACACCATGAAAATGGGTGTCCATAAAAAAATAATTAATTAATTTAATTGTTTAAATCTACATTTGGATCTATGGCCCATTTTTAGATTGAGCCTTTTTTTCCGTCTTCACCTCAATTCTTGTATTTAGTGTAGGATAATGCCTTCGGGTGTGGCATTCGTGAAATAATTAAGGAGCCTCCTACACCATCTTGTCTTGTTGTAGGGCTTTCCTTCTTTTAGGAATTGGCTCCGCCCGTGGGTGTTACCCATTGTGAAGCACGAGACAAACGTTTATCACACGACATAATAATTGTTTTCATGTGGCCTTTTTCTACCTCCTTCCGATCTCGGCCACGTTTTCATGTACCCGGTAAGGTGCCTAGTGAGGAATTCGAGTGAGCCCAAATTTCCAAATGGGTAGTAAAAGGGGCCCCCCCTACCAACGGCATTCTATAATATATGTCAAACATATGTAAAGAACATGTAGAATATAATTTTTTCAGTGTATGTCAAGGGGTGGCCATATATGGCTCAATAAAATAAAAAAATTAGCCCCAACATAGGATGTCACCTTATGTGTAAGCCTCCTAAAAATGGATATTATATAAGTATACACACACTCCCCAAGAATATTGGATGTTATATAATTTTTTTAATTTTACAAAAAAAAATTAAAACTAGGGATTGTATAGTAAGTATGGAGTTTTGCAACTAATAAAAACTAATGAATTTTATATAGAAAGTTTAGTCTACTTGCCGTTTTCTAATTTATTTTTTATTATTTTTTATTTAATATTTTTTTTAAAAAATTTTAAAAAAAATTTATGTCTTAAAAACTTGAACTTGTGTTCAAGATTTGTTTCTCTAAGGCCTTACTTATAAAATACTTGTTTTTAATAAAATGTTTAAAATGTTCCGTGGTCTAATTCTTGCTTGCGATGTTGGTTTTAGGTCTAGGTGACAAGAACTTGAACTTAACCCCCGGGTTTAACCCTATCAACATTGGTCCTACACCTATTTTCTCAAGAGTGGGAGTGATTTCACACTTCTTACAAGAAGCATTGTTTTTCCTTTGTCATTTTGTAAGGAGTAGGTGTAAAAATCATGTGTTGGGTATGAATCATATTGATTTTAATATATTAGTCAAGTAGTCATGGTTTACAAGGGTTTTTAAAAAATTTGTGTGACCAATTCTTACTATCAAATGTTCATTTGGTTCCTAGTGTTCCCAATTTGAAGTTTGTTTTCGAAGTTGTTTAATCACACTTTGCAACTACGAAAAGACTCGTTCTCTTTTCATTTTGGCTCCCCCAACAATTTCAAAAAACTTTACCTAGTCAAAAAAAAAAAAGCAATAGTGAGAAACACAACTTTTCATTCATTTTTCATCATTCCAATTGCGAAAACAAGAAACCTTCATTCACTTACATTCATTAAAGCAACGATGTATGTATAATCATCCATTTGAAACTTTAATTGAAAACCCAAACTCTTTTGAACTACACCTTAAAACATCTAAACATATATAAATAAATAAATACAAAAAAGTTAAGGTTTAGGGTGAACATTTTCAAAAGTAGAATCCTTTTCCATGGTCCTCATACTACTACTACTATACACACATGCCAAGTTCCAAGCCCACTTTTTCATTCACAATGAGAATATTTTTAAAATAAAAAAATCTAACATCAATGTAAGCATGTTATGTGTTTTCACATGAATAAATGTATGCAAAAAAAAATCTAATAAAAGAGATAAAAACATTTATTTCTTCATGCATGTTTGAAAAAAATTGTTTGATCAAAATGTTAAATAAGCTTGTTGTTGATTCAATTTAATCACTTTCACTTCAAGGGCTACTTACTCTCTCCTTGTTGATCTTCACACATATTTGAATGATAACAACATGAGCATCTAACAATATTCAATATCTTCATCTTTGTTTGGTTCACACTACGCTAAAAGCATGGATCTATGACTATGTTTGCATATTCATCTACGACACACATGATTACAAGGCTCCATAGTTGAATTAGACTCATGGCTTTTGCCCATGGCATATATTATTATGTTGATGTGGTAAGATTGTAGTTGTATATGCTATAAAAAAACAAAAATATAATAATCATATAAGCCATGGTCAAAATGACAAATCTAATTTGATTATAGTCATGTAAGGCACAAATGTCCATTTCAAATATTTATTCATGTAAAATCAATGTCATGGAGGGAATTGAATGCCCCCACCACATGGGTCACCAACTCCTTAACCATCCATTCATCACTTTAACTCATGACAAATAATGACAATGTTGAACATAAACATATATATAATTCAAATAATGTGTAGTATTATATTATTTTATAATTACATAAAGAAATAAATTATATATGTTTAATCACATACCTTAATAATTAATTTATATAGTCACATGTTTTTTTCTTCCATGATTTTATTTAAATTTCTTTATAAATTCAAATGAAATTATCTGGGTTATAAATTCAAATAATTTTCTTTTACCAAATCTAAATGTTATATTATTTTGTACTAACATTAATAACAAAGATTTGGAATTTCTAAACTAAAAATTAAAATTATTTTAAAATTTTCTTTCCAAAAATTTAACAAATGTTTTGAATTTCAAATGAAATTATGTACTTTCATAATGTGATAAACTATGCTTTAATCTTATGTATTATTTAATATTTTATAAAATTAGGTCTTCTTGATGAGATTTTTAAAAAAAATGTGTGTGCACTTCAATTTTCCAATCAATTTTTTTTTTAAAAAATTATAACTTCCATTTATGTATGTGGATCAAATGGGCTAAATTTACCATAAACTTTTCTTGAAATTATTTTTGTCATATGGTCCCAATGATGATTAAAGGTGATTGACCTTAATCATGCAATTCCAATAATGACTTGGGGAGGATAATTATGTAACTAAATGACTAAAAGTTGGACATAGTCACAAAATCTCCTAGGCACTAGTTGAGCTTGCACTTTGACTTCCTAATTACCTCACGATTTTCCACACTTTCATTTATAGGAATACTCATTTGAATCAATGTTGTTTAATTTTTTTAAAAAAAATTAGTTTCATAAAACCTCCCAATGTGGTTCTAAATTTATTTATTTTTGTTTTAAATAGCCTCTAATCCCAAAGATTTCCCAAAATCTTGTAACTCATCATTGGGTGTGATGCCATGTATTTAATCATTTTTTTTTGTAATTTAATGTTCACCATAATAATTACAATATCTTAAAACTTGGACTTATGAAGTTGGATAGACATAAAACAAATCAATTTGAAACTCAATCAAACATAATCCATGAGCTCAATTACTTATTTACCCACTTATTTTTCATCATACATTCGTTTTGATTTCCAATAACCAAAGTCAAATTTAGGTTATTTCAAAACTTAAACATGAAAACAAACCACATTGATAGCACGCCTAAGAAATGACCAATTGCATAATCAAATAGCCACATATTTGCTCATGCATTTAATGAAATAACTTGCAAAAAATTCATTGGCAACAAAATTGGTATTCAAATTGCTAAAGGAAACTTCAAGAACATTATTACATTCCTTAGTGTTAAGATAATAAACATATTATGTAGTTTTTAATAACATTCCTTGTCTTTAAAAAGTCATATATTGTAACATGCATACTATTAAAAAAATTCTAGGGCAAATTTTCATGTGACTCGATGGATGTCAATTAAGATCTATGATGCAACAAAGATAATATTTTAAAAATTCCATTGAAAATATCTCCAAGTTCCACATATATCATGTCATAGATTTTTTAGTTGAATATAAATTATATAAATTGTATAAATTTAGGATTATTCCTACCATCTAGAAGGTAACATTTTGATATTAATGAACAAAATGAATGTTTCCTTGAACTATTTGCTATAGTAATAATGATATGATCATAATTTTGCTAATCTTATTTGTGAATTATTAACAATGTTAGTAAGAGATTAAAGGAACTAAATATTGACCTTGTTAATTTCAATATCATTTAGAAAATCAAAGAAGAAAGAAGGGGGAGCCAAATCAAATGCTCAAAGAGCCAAAAAGGAAATAACCAATGAAAGAGGCATTATTAGTAGTGGATATGCATCACAAATGCAGACATGCCTTGGGGTCAATAATTCTAATAACCAATGATTACAATTATCAATTATTCAACTAGTTGGCCACGTATGGAAATAAGGAAAGGTGCAATAATTCTAAACCAAAATTGGGAATTAATTTCTCAAGGACTTCAAAGTTTAAATCTTTGTGAGGAAGTTTGTGACCTCAACATGTTTTGTGGGCTTTCTTGCAAAAGATCTCGATCCACCTTGTATTTTACTTCATGGGGTTGAGTCGTTGTGTGAGTTTAAGCACACTAAACTGGCATAAAAATAAACAATATACTCATTGATATTGTTGTAACTAATAATAAAAACTAGAAGGTTCCTACTGCATGTCCTTATTATGATGTTTAGCATTATCCCTTGTTTGGGGGTAGTAGGGCATAAAAAAACTTCAAACCAATTTAAGTAATTTCTATTAGAATATTATGAAGCGTTTGGAAGGAACATTCATGGTAGCCTAATCTTTTGCAACAAGTTCACGATCTCAACCTTCTATTCAACATCATCATGTAGTTCATAAACAACTTTTGTAAAAAACTTGTTTTTTGGGTGTGGAAGTGAATATTCATGTGCAACAAGTAGCCTTCCCCCTTTATCCCTACCTTCCCACTTGTCTTTATTTAACACCATTTCAACACTTATAACCTTTTGTCTCAAATTCAATGTTTTTGTTTTTAATTGTATGGGAGATTTTGAATTGGATTTCAATTGATTATTTTTAGGACTCTTAAGCTTTCAAAAAACAAAAAAACCCTACATAGGCAATCAAGAAAATGTGACATATTACAATAATGACCTTATAAGGAAACATTTAGATTTTAAAGACAAATGGCAAGAAAATAAACATTAAACAAACAAATGGAATTAAGATGCATATGAATAATGTATTTAGTTTTGAAAAAGTGGAGTTTGAAAGCAATGAGCAAACTATTCTTAAGTTCATGTTTGTCATTCACAATTATAGGTCAAAATTAGAACATGTGTGAAGTGCAAAATTGCAACTAATGTTGGACATGTATCATAAATGAAATGAGAATTAGCTAAGAGTTCAAGTTGGTTTTCTTTAAGAAAATTATCATATATCATTTGTAGTGATATTTGAGTTTATATGTGACCCACAAGGTTTCACTAATGTGAAAGCCAACCCCGTAGACCATGCCCCTTTATTTAAATCTCATAAAAAGGATACCACGACATGGTATTTAAATAAAATAGGGTAATGTTCTTAACTAGGTATCTTAAGTTTCCAAAAGAAAAAAAATTATAGGGTGTTAGGTTTCTAATGACACTTCCATAATCATTGGAAGTTGAGACTAAACCTACATCATTCTTTTTCACTTTTAAAAACAAGATAAAATGTTTGGGCCTCACTTTCGTTATACAATTTGTGTTTTGTGTTATAAGTTAAAGGTTAAAGCTTTGTGACTTTGTAAGTTGAGTTTTTTTCATTTGCTTGATTTTTCTTGCATTGTTGTTTAAGTCGTCCTCTTGTGTCATTGTTGTTTGGGACCTCTTACATTGTTGTCTAGTCTTTTTGTGTTGTTGTTTGGGTCTTCTTACATTGTTGTCATCAACAAACAATTCCTCGTATATTGTTACTTAGCTCTTCTTACATTGCTACTTGTTCCTTTTGTTATTGGTTGGTTCCTTCGAGCTCAAGTTCCTTTTGGACCTAACTCTCACGTGGGTTGCTTCGCTCTTCTTGTTGTTGCTCGAGAACTCTAGGAATATGGTGTTTACACCATTTTGAGAGCTAGGAAAGAGGAGAAATTTGTATGAGGTGCTTACATCCGATTTATTCATGTCAAAATGCTTGAGAAATGTATTTGTGAAATAAGGTTGTGAAAGATCAATATGTTGAACTAATGCTAAGTGAGACCATGTTAGCCTAAAAAGAGGTTTTTTAGAAAAATCTAATCCACTAGATCTACGATTCTTCTCATGTTTTGTGATTGGTTTAGATCAATTGATTAGAATCATAAGTTGGTTTGAACTTGTTACTACCGTAAGAGAGTAGGCAATCTTCATTAGGGTTTGTATTATCAAAATTATTGTATGATCATAGAGTGAATTAAGAGGTCCATTGATAGTCGTCACCTATAGCATTACTAAAGATATATCCAATTTACAATGAATTTTAAAAGAGGTTCATGTAGTTTCCCTTTTTGTTATAGGCTCTTCACTTGTTTAAGGTAGCACTCTTCTTTGAGATTACAAGATACATGAATAAACATTATAGAGTGCCATATATTGGTTGCTCGGTGTTTAAGTAGTTCTATAATATTGTTATGCTAAATATGAAAATCAAAATATGATTAATATAAGGCATGTGTTAATCCTTGTATTAAAAAATAATAATTAGGTACACATTAAAAATTAAAAATATTATAAGTTGTTAGTATGTTCAATTAGTAGGTTAGTAGATGAACTAATATTAATAAGTTTTAATTAGTGATTAAAAAAATAAAATAATTATAATAAATGAAGTTAGAAGGAAAAATGATGATTGGGCTATGGATTTAGAGGTGATGAAGATCATGTAGGCTATACATGTGGATTATATCGATGACGTGCATATTCAAATGTTCTTTTCAAACTCATGAACTTTTGTATTTTTTCATTACAAAATCTCATATGTTTAAGCTTTAATGAAAACTACTCTAGCCTTACCTAAACCTTCCTTTTTAGCTCCGGGCTTTATTAAAACTGAAAATTGAAAGGCATATATGATATTGAAATTGGATATAAAAATAATTAAAAGTAAATACAAGACAGAATTGGAAAAGAAAAGAGAAAGCATTTTTTGGTTGAAATATATTAAAAAATGTGGCTGTGCTTTGCTTGGTGCTTGGCAGCTTGCAGAATTCATGGTAATGCAGAGAAGGGGGAACGTGTTGCTAAACAAGTTCTTGAACAGGAGCCTGAAAAAATGATGCAGGTTATGTATGTTCTCATATCAAACATGTATGTCTGCAGCTGATGCCAATTGGGATCTCCAGGAGAAGGTTGAATGACAAAGAAAGGAAAGAGGATTGAAGAAACAACTGAAGAGCGCATCCAAGAAGTTCGCCCATGGAGCTGTAATGTTCCAATTTGGCAGAAATCATGTAAACTGTGCTCATTGAAGCATTACAGTGCAGGCCTTTGTCCTCCAAACCTGCATGGCAACAGGCTCTGACCGAAGACCAACAAAAGTGGCATTATCTGGCTGTACACCTTCTTCATGCATCCATTCAAATGTTTAAGAGCTTCCTTAGCATGACCATGCATAGCATATCCTCCAATCATGGCATTCCAAAGCCTGGCATCTTGTTGAACACTCTCTGAGCATCATCCAGGCTTCCACATTTGGCATACATGTCCACCAAGCTATTCCCCACAAAAGTTACCTGATTCACAAACACTTTGAAGGATTTATTCGTGAGCACACCTGACCTTGTGAAGTGCACCTGGACTGGCACATGCATGGACAGCACCTGTGCAAAATAAACAGAGTCTGAATGCACACCTTCCTGTTGCATTTGTTGAAATTGTTCCAATGCCGGTTGCCCTTGCATGCATTTCACATATCCCAATATCATGGCAGTTCAACTGACCACATCTCAATATGGATGCTCTTGTTGAACACTCTCTGAGCATCGTCCATGCTCCCACATTGAGTATAAATGTCAACCAAGCTACTCCCTAAAAACACATCTGAATCCCACCCACTTCCAACAATGAGCTCATGAGTGCACATGCCCTCTTCAATTGTGCAACTACACTGGCACATGCATTCACAACCCCCACCAAAGTCACAATGGCTGGCCACACACAATCCTATTGCAATTTGTTGAAATGAATCCAGTGCCTTTGTGTCCTGGCCCATATTTCACATGTCCAAATATCATTGCATTCCAAATGACCACATCTCGAGATGGCATCTTGTTAAACCCTAACTGAGTATGCTGCATGCTCCCACATTTGGAATACATGTAAACCCTACCACTCCCCCACAAACAGATCGTCCTCACAACCACTTTGATTTAATTTGTTCGTGTGCCTGCCTACCTGCCTGCCTGCCCTCTTCAAGTGCTCATAAACTAGCACATGCACTCATTACTGGAATAAAAGTGAACCTGTCAGGACCCATGTCTTTTTCTTACATTCCTTGGAAAAGCTCAATTGTCAAAATAAACCCTAAACCCATAAGAAGACAATTGAGCTTTTCCAAGAAATGCAAGAAATGTTGACAGCTCTTGATGTTACCTTGCAAACCTTCTAGATTCCATGAAAAGCTGTTCAAATTGCACAGTCCCGGGTGCCAATTACAGCCAACTCTGCTCCAATCCCATCCAGCTAGGGTTTCGTGGGTCCGCAAACCCAGAGAGCGTCATGCGCCTTCTTATGCTTGAAATCTGGGTACCTTGTATTTCACTTTCTCCGGCCTACAATCCCACAATTCTGCGAAGGATCTGAAAAGAATTGCCGCCAAAGCTTCTCTCTCTGTGGCCTGCTGGGGACAGAGAACGCACAATGTCGTCTCCATTCTCTTCTTCCTCCTTTTTGGGCAACTGCCGAGTTTGGACAATTGCTTCATCACCCAAACCCTAAATTGCTTCATCCTAGTTTAGGGCTAGGGGTGCTCTTCACCTGCATTTTGCATCCGAGAACTGGGCACGTAGGGCTCCTTTTCACGTCGATATCGCAACCCTCTGCATGCCTCTCTCTTGTGATTTACACGTGTATATCATGACTCTTCAGGAGCTTGCATAAACTTATTAGTCTGTTGGATTTTTTACAGGTGGCGGCATTTGTGCTTGAAGCCTTTTTCATAAACATGGAGCTTCACCCATCTCAGGATTCCCAAGGAAATGAGGACTCAAATGGCTAGGTGTGTGCATCATTGATGAGATTTATGTGTTAATAATGTGTTGGATTTTGGTTGATAAATTTACCACCTTCAGAGCTTCCACTCTTGCTCCAACTATGGCGAGCAGATTGAGAGGACATCTGCACATAAGCACATCTGCCAGGAAGTCTTGCATGTGAATACATTCACTTGGATGCCCTGTAACTCTATCTAAGTTACATTCAGGGTGTCTTGTGGTCATGATCTCTACTATGTCTTTAACCTATGTGATGTCATGATCCTTTGCCCCTCAAGAGTGCTAGCCAACATCATAACTTCAAGTCTTTGGGTTGCTTCGTCATGGGGGAGGTTGCTTCCAGAAATTCAAAAGAAACTCAAAGCTCATGTAGTTTTTGTACAATTAGGGGTTTGCCCAGATTTTGGGTGGATTATTTATATACCTAACAACATTGCCAGGAGCTGATGAAGTCAGTGGGTAGTAGCTTGGGTAGTAGTGATGGCAGCTCAGCACTGCTATCCATGATGAAGGTGATTTGGTCTGATAATTTGTGAGCATGCAACTCTCATAAGGCTATGACTGCACTCATTGTCAGGTTACCTTCAAAGTGTTGTTGTGGAGATTTTTATGCAATTTCCATAGATATGTCCCAGATATGTACCCCTTTGTCTCCAATCATTACTTGTGAGCAGATGGTTGAAATCAGTTTCTCACTTTGCAGGATCTTGTGGCTGAGCAATCCTTAAGAAAATTTGCAAAGAATATGAGCCCCAGAGTGTGGGGGCTATGTGATATGAACCAACTTGTGGATAGTGCTCTCAAAAGCATCCATGGACCTCTGATCCTGATGATCCCTAATTCCAAGTCTCTTGTTTTCTGAACTCATTAGAATATATCTGTGAATGTATCACTAACAGAGACCTCCTTTTCAACATTTTCTTGTTTTGAACACCAGTTTTTTTTCATGGGGAAGGGTGTTGTATCTAAGAAGTATCATGTCTGTATCTGTCTGATATCAACAATTGTTGACGGCTTGTCTCTTTGTTGTTGGCTCTTTACATACTTGTAAGAGCATACTCTGTTTGGGCTTTCACCCATTGAAGGTGCTGTACTCTCACCATGAGAGCTTTTTTGTCAAGCAATCCACCATCAATGCTTGAGTGCATATGGGCTAATTCCTCTCATGTTTCTGCCATAGAGATGATCCAGCTGCTGCAGAAATTGCACAGTGAAGTGTCAATGTTTCTGTCAGTGTTTCTGCCACTAAACATGCCCATCAAAGCACAGAGTGCTTGAATCTAGAAAATGCTACACAGCACTCAGTCGTTTGAGCACCTGTTGCTTGTGTTGGGTCTCAAACCATGACAGTGATACCAGAAGGATCAGAGCTGACATCCAACCTACAGAGCCAGCTTATGTGTTCAGGGTTCAGGATTTTTTAAGGAGGCTGATTTTTAACAGTCTGGGAAACACAAAAAACATTTCACTTGAGGTTTCTGAAAGCTTAAATTCACATCGAAAAATTTCAGCCAACTTTCGGACTACACATTTGCAAAAGAATTTAGCAATGTTCAAATTGATCAAAACTGCACCTTTGTCAGATTTTATAAATTGCAGGAATCTGGGTAAATCTGAGAACAGGAAGTTTGGATATGAGGAGCTCAGCTGGGTATCAGTATAATACTGCAGAGCTAGAGATTGCATTCTAGAGTGAAGCAGCTTTGAATGATGGATCTGCTTTTTGTGTAAGGTAAAGCACAAGGGCAAAGGCAGGCATTACCAGAATAAGGACCCACATGAGGCAGCAGTCAGGCACTGCCCAATTTTGGTAATGCCCTCACTCACCTGCTTTACTCAGTGTGAAGAGCAACCTTGCTTTCTACGTTTTATGTTTTTCCCTGTGATACCCAGCGGTGATGCCAGCATCATGGGGGAAAAACTGATGCTGAGCTTCACAAGCTCACAAAAACAGAATGCCCACAGGAGCAGAACTTTCCATTTTTGTGGATTTTATGGTCTTTGTTCATTTATCACTAGAAAACAATGTTTTACACTCATTACTTGTGAGTGTGATGCGAATGTGGACACTGGGTTATGCTATAACGATCTGTAGCTGACGGCCTGCTGGTTTCCATGAGTCTGAGGTTGTACCCAATGTTGAAATACCTTAATACCTTGGTGGCTTCCCCACAAATTATATTACTTCAAGAAATGCTGAGATTTTCAAAAATTCGTATTCTCAAAGAACAAATCTTTGTGAAGGAATGTGAAGAATCTTTTGGAATATATGAAAATATTTTTCTTTTTGAAATGGAATTTTCCAATTTGATTAGTTATTCAGCAGACATGTACTGAGGCTGTGCCCCTATACTATGGAAGTATGCCAAAGTTTGGCAAAAATTTAATTATAGAGATGAGAGAGAGAGAGAGAGAAGCTCACTCCCATCATCTCCTCTACAAAGATAGGAGCCATGTGAAGTTTCAGCTGTTTTGTTGCATTAGTGAAATTGTGCCAAGAAGCCAAGTTTAAATTTTAAAATTAAAAAATTAAGTGATTTTGGAGCGCTTCGATTGCAAAAAAGTGAGAAAAAATGATAGAAATTAACAGATTTCTATATTTGGTTTTCAGTGTGTAGCAAAAAATGTAGAAGGTAATGTGCCTGCTCCCAATTTACTACTATGTTGTGGGTACATTTACTTAATTTGGTCTGAAGGGAATATGGACATATCATGAGCACAGGCCATTATCTGATGTAATTGGCCAATGGCCAATTATCTGATGTGATTGATACTCGGGAGAGATTCTGCCACATCATTAGGAACTTTGTCACCATGTTCAATGTGCCAGTCATGGTTCATTTTGTACATGTTTTGGAATCTGGGTTTTGAAGGACTTGCAATTAGTGTATTGCGGCTTGGAAAATGCCTCATCTGTGAGTTTTTCTCATGATGCATGAAGTACCCATATCAACTTTGAATTTGATTGCAATGTAAGAAGGATCCAAGCTCCGCACTTTTGGTGCCAACTTCCATAATCATTGCATACAAATGTTCTCAGTTGTTCATCACCTCCATTTTCCAAAGTTGCTCAAGGTCCCCCAGAGACGAGCACACTTATCACTAACTGAAAACAAGGTGGCCTAGTAGTAATGCACACAGGCCAACAATCGGAGCTTCCTTTCACCCTACCTCAGATTTGCCTCAGAATGACCATGGTGTTTGGAATACAACAGTCCCAGAAAAACCATCATGTCTCTCTTGCAATTCTTACTGGCTTCTGGGAATCATTGGGAGTTTTGAGACAACAAATGCAAAGCATGACTCTTCCATCTTGGACTGTATGTTATTTCCAACATACATAGTTCAAATTTGGCCCTTACTTTCTGATACTCAAATCTTTAGTTCAATCATTTGTCAACTTGAATAAAGAAATAATAATAAATTTTTAGATGTTTTAAGTTGGGTCTTGTATAACAAAATTTGGCCTGACTTTAAAACATAAGACCTTTATTGATTGCCATTTGCAACAAATCTTCCAATGAAAACTTGCATCTAACAATTCCAATTGAGTTTTCAAATCATTTCAAATAGTGAATCAAGTGAAACAAGTTTTCCATGATTATTGGAACTCATCAAATTCTCATGTTTGAAAAAACACACCTAAATATTCCCCAAAAACCACCTTCACATCAACAAGAACTAGTAGGCTTTGGTTAAACTGAAAGATTTCAATACCCCGTGTGCTGTAATAATTGGCACATCACTTCTCTTCCAAAGGGGAGCTACTTTTTTCCCAAGTGAACTTTTGCATCAAGCAATCCTTTTAACTTTCCAAACATGATCAAATACACCATAGCAAAAAACCACAATCAAAAGACATTTGATCAAAATCCCAAGTTTCTAAATAGTGGACAGTTTGCAAATGAATTTGCACATACAAATTTACATCACAAAAAAGACTCATTTATTGAGCTTGTATGAAAAGCAAATCCCACAATTGCCTACAAACTAGTTAAAAAGCATCTGCAAATCAAGAGAAAAAACTACTTTATTTTACACAACAGTAGAATCCTCTAGTTCATTGCATTCATGGCCATTCAATAATCTGCTGGAGAGTAGGTAGTAAAATTTCTTGAATCCATCTTAATTTCAAGAGCAGAAAATTCTCCCTCTTTTGTGTTTCTTTCAACATTTGATGTTGCAAAGAAGTTTGAAGATGGATTTCACTTCTTGTAATTGCTGCTGCTGGAGCTAATTTCGAGTAATTTTTATGAACTGAAAAAACTCATTTCTTATTTGAGCTTCTCTCTCCATTAGGTTGTGCTATGTCCACTGGGGAAAAACCTACATCAGCCCCTTTAGGGGTTTAGAAGTCAGGATGCTACAAACAAGGGCAGGAGATGACGACTCTGTCTGAGTTCATGACATGAGTCCCACCCATCATCAGGCCCAATTTGTTCCAGAACTCACATAAGAACACATAGGGCGTAGATGATGCCTGGGATGTATCCCAAAATTGTCAGTAGGAGACATATCCAGAACTCCATCTGCAAAACAAACAAACAAGCAAGCAAGGACGTGAGCAACTGAGCTTTTTCACTGCAATGCCGAGTTGCCTCGGAGTGCATCCTCTGATGAGTTCAGAGGTTTGTCTTTCACCAAAAACATGTGTGCCCCCACACTTTCACCTTCCTGCATCCTGCTGAAAATGGTGCAGAAACAGATAAACTCTGCCATGAAAATTTCCCTCTCTCTTAAGCAGATTGTCGAGCTACTACTACAACTGGGACACGAGTATAAAGAAGGATTGGGTCCTTACCATGCAGCCATACTTTAGGAACACGCCGAGAGGCGGCAAAAGGATGGCAATCAGGATATCGCAACACGTAGCTAGAACACCTCCTTTCCCCATATTGCAAAGCTCCGAGAAATAGTTACTCTGAAAGAAAGTAGTAGCTGAAAATATTCCTGGAAAAAAAAAATTGAAGTCTCACAACATCATCATCATCATCATCATCAACAACAACAACAAAAAAAACCGCACCTCACAAGAGACTTCTCACAAACACCAAACAAAAAACAGCAGACCAAGTTCATAATAACTTCTTCCATTCTTTCATCAAAATGCAAACGCAAAAAAACGACTTCAAATTGCAACCACTTCCAAAAAAGGAAAAAGAAATCTCAAAACAAAAAAAAGCAATCTCCGAGCTTCAAAGAAATTCAAAACGTGTAAGAGACCTCGATACATTACCTCAGAAAATTCGGTGACTAATTGCAACAAGCTCGAGAGAGAAGCAGCGGCACTCACGACAAGAGCTTTGCACACACACACACACACACACACGAGAGAGTGCTCGTCTGAGAGGACTATATTGGCGGAAAGGTCGGTGGTGAAGATGGGCGGAATCTGCGAGTAGAGGGCAGAATTCCACAATTAAATCTTTTAAAACTAGCCTTTTCCACATGTCGGAACCAGTTCATGACAAGTTGCGAACAAGAAAATTCCCAACCATGAACCCGTAATTGTTGCAATCCCCGGATGAAGGAAGGAACAAAGGCTGACCAAATTTATTTATTTTTATAAAAAAACAAAAAAGTTAAGTTCCAAAAAAGATAATAATTTGCATGTTTCAAGGAAATGGTCGGACGGACAAGACGTAACAACCCTATAATAACTTGTCACAATAATAAACTTTCTTCACATCCGATCAGATCAGCCCGTCCGTCCGTCCATCCGAGCCTCCACCACCCACACCAAAAGGAAACACACATCTT
>Ga0209611_10008661_pt1 | contig 15768 bp, 12 predicted proteins | sample S1TSphgellanicum_3_FD_187693 | JGI IMG/M metagenome (GOLD analysis project Ga0209611, IMG submission 187693) | Host-associated microbial communities from peat moss isolated from Minnesota, USA - S1T2_Fc - Sphagnum magellanicum MG (SPAdes) (version 2) | ecosystem: Host-associated > Plants > Peat...
TGTGAATGAAATAAAGGCAAGGTTACTTTATTTCCTCAATTTATTCCTTTACCACACCTCAATGTGAATCTAACTCTAAGATGAAGGAACTTTAGTAAGAAAACAAGACTTTGTTTATCACAATGGACACTTACCTTTTGTCATTCTAGATGTCCAAAGATACAACTTTTTCTGCAAAGGCATTTGAATTGTATTAATCATGAACATATTGACATAAGCAACAAAAAGAAATTGGGATGTTCAAAGATTCACCTTCAATGATGACATATTTGAAAACATCATTTGAATTCAAATCAACAAGAAATACTTAATCTTGGAACTCCCAAAAGCTTTTATGAACCCTAGTTTTTTTCCCTTTTAACGATCTTAAAAGCATATCATGTGGTCTTGGAAAATTTGGCTTGCCAACATCACTTTTGTAACAAGTTTCTCATTTGGCTTGGTAGCTATGAGTTTTTACATGAGGATGCTCATGTGGTGCAAGCTTACAAACTTGCTTAACTATCATGTTGGTAGTTTCAACCACCTATTTTATAGTTTTTTTAATGAAGCATGGATATGGAATGGTGGAAGCATGAGATGGAGGTGCCAGTGCATGCTATAGAGGAGGATCGATGATGGTGTAAATGGAGTAATTGTGTCAATTTTTTTAAATCAATTGCATAAGAACATTGAAGAAGGAGACATGGTGAAAGGAAGGAACAAAGGTTCACAAGAAGGATGATCACCAAATGTTTCAAACATCATGTGCACGGGCATGACCACATCTTTAAAGAAAACTTTGTAAATAATCCCACTTACTTTGGTGAATTTTTTTGACATCATCTTAGGATACACTATTTTTTTTTAAAAATTCTTGCATATAATTTGCAAGTGCAATTTTTGAATAATCTATAACTAGTAGATTACCCCCCACTTTTTCCAAATATGTTTACAAATTGGGTTCAACTACAATTATAGTTGAAAATCGCCCTTTCAACTATAATTTATTTTTTTCAACTATTAACCACAAGAGTCAACAAATACAAGTTGAAAATGAAATTTTGCAATTGAAATGATGACCATGTGTCAACATTGCAACAATAGTCACTTCTAACCATTTTAGTTGAAAATGATTCCACCACTACAACCGAAATTGTTTTCAATTGTAATTTCCCACTAGATAAATTTCATCCATTGACAAATCATAACGTCATCAAATAACGAGTTGAATTTCCAACTATATTCCAACTAGACCATCAAGTTGTAATTTTGATTATGTTATGACTAGGCCATGCAAAAAATAACCAATAATTTGTTGACATTTGGCCCTACCTAGAGTTATGTCTAATTTCATTACTAGAAAATGTGGGTGCAGTTCACTAATCCCTATTCATTAAATTAGTGAATTCATTACTTCTTCACTAGTCCCCGTTCATTACAACTAATGAATTCACTCAAAATCCAATGAAATCACTTGGCATACAAGGACACCTTTTGTTGTAATGCTTAGGTAGGTATGTAGGTCCACTTATAAATAAATAAGTAGGTAGGAAGTTATGTTACCTAGCTATTAGGCCTACCTATTTATATATGTTAACATAATTTAAACTTAGGTAGGTAGGCCTAGGTGAATAAATAGATCATAGTATTACTTGGGTTTAGGGTAAATAAATAGGCTTAAAATAACATTTTTTATGCCATGTGGCCTTTAAGGTCAAACCTTTTTTATTAATTTGTCCTATGTGCCAACTTCACCTTTTGAAAATAATTTGTGCACCAACTTCATTATGTAATTTATAAACTTGGAAACTATAACAAACAATATGGGATAAAAATTGTAATTACATTTTAATTGTGTCCTAGGTTGAACTTAATTTCAACTAGGGTAAACATGCATACCATCATACACTTAAGATTTCAAAGGAGGATTTGACTCCTTACACATTGTTCCTTCATTTTTGTTGTTGGAAAACATTTGTAGCCTTCCATTTAACGTTTCCAATCCTACAAAAAAAATGTTTTATTTGGTCAAGGAACGAGAAAAATATGTGTGTTTTTTTTGTAAGGGGATTCATGTTTCATGATAGACCTATTAAAATAGTTTCAAATTTTGAAATAAACTTTTTTTCATTGATTTATTATATTTGGTTTTCAAAAAAGTCTTGTAGATCCTTAGTTAACACATTTTTAGGTTTTTAGATCATTCAAAATGGACTAAAAATGAAAAATATATGGGCTTTGAAACTAGAAAGGGTTTACAATTTTTTCTTCAAAATATTTGAAACAAACTATCACATTTTTGGATTTTGAGATTAAATTATTTTGTTATTGTTTTGTTTCATTTGGAGTACAAAGAGGTTTTGTAGATCCTTAATTGGTGCACCCATAGGTTTTTAAATAACTCAAAATATATTTAAAGTGATAAATATTTAGGTTCAAAACTAAAAAAGGTTTATAGTTTTTTTTAAAAAACATTTGAAACAAAATATCACAATTTCAAATGTTGAAATTAAATTATTTCATCATTGTTTTGTTGCATCCAGAGTACCAATAGGTCTTACATATTCATAATTGGTGCACCCATAGGTTTTTAAATAACTCAAAATAAACTAAAATTGAAAAAGATATGGTTTTTGAAACTAAAGAGGGTTTAAAGTTTCTTCTTCAAAAAATTTGAAACAAAATATCACTTGTTCTCTTCTTCCTCTTCTGGTTTTCTTCCTTGCTCCTTTGCATTTGGTTTTTTTTAATATTTCCATATGTGCTTCCATAAAGAGTGTTTAATTAACATTTGAAAATACGAATGTTATTTTTAATGTATATATTTTTGTCTCAATTTTTATAGTTAATGTAATCTTTATATAATTAATATAATTAAGGTTATATTATTTTTATTAATTTCATTACTATAAATTAATATTTGTATGTGTATTATTCCCTATTACGTAATATTATCTATAATAGTTAGTAAGTAGACTAAGTTAATTAATTACTATAGGTAGTTGTTGTTTTAATCTAGTTAATAATTAGGTATTTGATACCTAAAACCACCCAACACTAAACACCTTGGCCACGTACCAATGAAAGTTTAATATTTTTTATATTCTTTAACTAAATCAATGAGCAGCACCTAAAATATGCTTAAGGTTAAGTCATGAAGCACTTAGGTTAGATGGCCTAAGCCATGTCTAGACCTATGGTGCATGCTACATGTGATACATATGTAGTTTTAAACATAGGCCAAATGACATTTCAATTGGGCCAAGATTTTATTTTTTAAATGACATGGTGTTGAGGCTAGGTGTAAGCCTAGGCCACATGGCACCTATAAAATCTAGTTCAATTATATCAAACCTTTTACCAACCTATTAAATTGTATTAAAGCTTGGTATCATGTACCTTGTATTAAATTTTTCAAAATTTTGATAAGTTATATACCTTAATGACCATGTTATTATGTACATATGTTATCAATCCTAAAACACTAAATGTTTTTTCAATAAAAGGACAAAAATATAATTAATCACATCAAAAAAAATCCAAAGGAATTGGGTTGTGTGTTTAATAATTTTGGAAAAATATCAATAACTCAAATTGAATGAAATTTGGTTCATAAGTTTTGTAATTAAACAACACTAAATCAATAATTGTTGAATGTTATAAACTACCAAAGCCATGTGATAGCAGGTAGCCCAATGGTGATGCATTTTGAATCAACGAAAGGAGCTTTAGAATAGTTATATTTCATGTTCAAGGATGATTAATTATCATCCATTTCATTAGTTTAAATATAATCAAAATCATCTAGGTAGGATTAGAAACTGGATCCAAATGCTTTGGTTTGCCTTTTTTGTCGCAACCCCACTTTGGCCAAGTGTGGCGATGAAGCCCAACACTTGGAAAAGTTGGAAGTTTGGAGTCCTCTGGGACTCCCGAATGTTCAGAGCTCAACAACAAGACCCAAAACACCTTGCATTGAGGCGTTCTTGGTATCGTTGGAAAGGTCTTGAAACGTATATATCGAAAATGGCCTCGCATTGGCCATTCAGACATCTGCAGCCCAAGTTATGGGCAAAAGAAGGGCCGGGAGTCAAAGTGGCAATTTGACTCCCGACCACTAAAAGTCAAGAATCGACCTCTTCCCAACATCCGAATTGAGAGTGCGACATGGCGTTGGAAAGCTCTCGACGAGAGCTACAACTTTGATTTAGGACTCGTCCCGATCTGAGTTTGGGGCGAGGAGCTATGGCCGTTCAAAGTTTCGGGAGTCCAGCCGAGACAGTTTCGAGACTCCATTTCGGGAGTCCCAACAAAATGTGCCATTCGGATGTAGCCTCCGCGACCAGCCGCAGAGAATATTATAAGGGGCAAGGTGGTGGCTTCCCCCAAGTCCGGGCCGTGGTGAGTCTTGTGTGTCCAAGTGCCCGTGGTAAGTCCCAACACCAAAGGGTGTCCCGAATGCTAAACTAACCTCGTGTGGTTGGTTTTTGGATGCAGATTCACACGAGATAAGTTAGTCCCTCTTCCTAGTCTAATCCTTGGGCTCCCAACTCGACTCTCTACCCCTTTTTAGAGTTAGAAGTCGGGAGCGTGCCTCCAAGTCTCAACTTTCCGCAATTTGACTTTGTGAAACCCTCAAGTGGGTTTCACCCCGTGACTTGGGAGCGCGTTAAGACAACTCATTCTTTTTATGTTACTTCTAACCATATGTGTCAATGGAGACGTTTCCAACTTGTAGTCATTGTTGATATGCCCAATGGGACTTGCCTTTTGGTTTCATTTTTAACAATCCATCACAATCATTGTGTAATTAGTGATTTTTGTTGGTTTTTACAACCTTAATAAAAAATTGCCTCTTAAAATTATTACTCTACATCTCCAACTTATGTAGAGCTTAGGGCACATTGGATTTGGTTGTTGTCATGTTTATTGTGTAACATTTGGCACGAAGTGTTAACATAGCAAGAATGCCCAACTTGCATTCTTTGTAAGGTTGACTTGTAGTTGTATAATATAGTTGAAAGATAATTGAGCTAAAGTTGCAATAAAAACATTAGTCCCTTGAATTACATTTCATCCATCCAATTGGCATTCATCATTCATCTTTATGTTTTGTGACTCACCAAAGTAGTTAAACATAAGACTCATGATGTTGACACACCACCTCGAAAGGCACGACTATAAGTTATGTCATTTTCCTAATCAATGTTTCAAATATAATTCAATTGTAAATCCTACATGTGCCAAGAATATTTTGTGAATAACCCCTTAGTTTATATTTACTTTCAATTATACACCAAATGAGTAGACAGTTCAACTTACTTGGTAACCCCAAATTATTCTTTCAATATTAAAAAAATTATAGTAAAAAATGTAGTGGAAACTGACATTAATCAAAAGTGAGGTGGTTGAAAAAAGGAGTTTTCTACTAATGTAGTTCATGTCTATGAAATATTTTGTTAGGTGGCTATTGTGACATGATCTATCATCGTAATTCTTCTTGGTTAAATTTTTCCATTTATTTTCACATGTTAAACTCATGTCACGAACTCCCTTGAATTTGTGTTAATAAATTGCAAAAGAATGAAAGTTATTAGTCAAATTGTGTGTCACCATGAGATTTCACAAGTATCGTGAAAAATCCAATGTGTATGTAAATCATCAAGTAAACAAGTAGCATGTTGTGAATTAGGTGACAAATTTGGATCATTTGTGGTTTTTAATTGGATTATAAGAATCATTTCCTGTATATATTTGAGCGCATTTATGAACATTCAACATTGTTAACAAGTTTTCTTTTATTTGCATGGAACTTAGATTGCAAATTGAGTTACCCTCTGATTATACCAAATGTTCATGGACTTTGAGACATGGAAGACATGTTAGAATATTTGGATATGTCAAAAAATATTCAAATATTCTTGTGATTTGGTAGAATATTTAGATTTCACAAAGAATATTTTGTTTGTGTCAAAAAGTTGTGTCAAGGAATATTTTTGTGATGTGGATGGAATATAACATGAAATGTTCTATCTTATTCACGCTCATGTTCACGTTCACAAAATAAGATTCATGTTGTGCAATGAATGAAAATGAGGAAGTTGACCCAATTTCCATCAGAACAAAGACAATGGATTAATTAGGGAAATTTCTTGGAATAAACTTCCTTTTCATGCATTTTCAGATTTTATGAAAGTTTTAAAACATTTAACACAAATTGAAATCTAAAGAAGAAGATTTTTTTTCATAAAATGAATAAGTCATAAGAAAAAGATATCCACTAGAGTCAAACTTGTGTATGAAATACCATTTGTTTGCCTAAATTCATGCCTACCAAACTGGTTTTTCTTTTTCACCAAGTCCATTTTGTTAAATTACCAAATATACATCCATTTCACTAATTTGCCAAATCATCAAATCCACATCACCAAAGTTACATTGTCAACTTGCCAATTCCATTCCTCAATGACAAATACCCAAATACATCACAAATTGGCCATAGGTTTAAGTTGTCCAAAATGCCTAATTTTTTTTCCTTACACAAATTCTATTGGGATCTCAAAGCATTGCCCCAATTTTCAAACATTATTGTTACCTCAAAGCTATTGATTTCCAAGGTTAAAAATTGGTCACGCAAAACTTGTTGATCTTGCTTCTAGCAATGACTTCGCTTTTAAAATGTGTATATTGTGGACATGTCAATGTCTAAACATGGGTGTGGACTTGACAAATAGTTTGTCAACTTTGCAATTTAACCTAAACCCTAACAACACTAAATACTTGTGTCCTTCCATTCCAAAGTTGATTGGTCCTAATTTTTTAATGCACCACCTTGGATTACTTTTTTGAAAACTAACACAATATGCAACCTTTAGAGACTAGATTACACATTTCGTATAGGTTGTGAAGGAAACTAATACAACCTTTTTTTTGTCGTGCAAATTTGGCAATACATGTGTTTAACTTTGTGAATCTTATTAGCAACATAATTGGGCTAATAATAAAAAGCTTTGGCAACTAGAGTCTATGGTTGCATTCAAATTTGACAATATAACCATTAGTGAAAATTTGGCTATAATCTACATGACATGTTGTAACTTGTTAAAGAGCTTCACGTAATCACATTATGGGGGGATCAATCCCCATTCATCAAAGACTTTTCTCACTAAAAGATAATGTTTCTTTAAAGCAAGTAAGTTAATAACGTTCTTAAAACAAAATTTGAAAACATTTTCAAGAAGAAAGTGGTCATTAAACTAGTGGAAATCCAAAGGGTGGCAAACCAATAACTCAACAAAAATTGTGTTCCTTTGCTCACATACAATAATAAAAAGTTTGAAAAACACCAAGTTACAACTTTCAACATTTGTATAATGGAGTATATAGATAATGCAAAAAAACACAAACTTGTTTGGGATTGGACACCCTGCAAATAAATCAACTTTAAAAATTCAAGGCATATCAGTGCTTTTTCAATTACCAAATTTTCAGAGCTTCATTTACCCCCTGTTGTAGAAAACATGTGTGCAATTTGGCCACTAATTTTGTGGCTACCTCCAAAATTGGAACTTGACACCTTCCACAACTTAGTCAAAATTACCCTTAGTCACATAACATTTCGTTCCCATGTTAAATTTTTGATCTTGCACCCAAATGTGATTTGTTTGCCATTCAAATGTTGAATGATCAATTCCACTATTGAGATTTGTAACCAATTTCATCAAAAAATGTCTTATGTTCATACTCTCCATAAAAAACAAGTAAACAAATGAGTTAGATTTGAAAATAATATAATAACTTAGGAATAAGTCATATGTAACTTTGTTTGGATCAACTTGATTACTTGCACTAGATCAATGATAAAAACATCTCAAGTTTGTGTAAGCTTAATTAAATTCTTCACAACATTTAGAATAAGAACAATGCAAGCAAGGTTCAAAATAGTTTCAACATCAACCAAATGTTCCAACTTGAAGCATCAACTATTATTGCAAGGTTGTTTAGTGCCATTTTCAACAATAATAGATGGTATTCTTGTAACACTTAAATGAATGGGCTCAACATATATTGACATTGTTTAAAATCTTCAAACCTTTTTGTTTCCATGATCTCCTTAAGATATTAGCAAATTCTAAATGTTTCTTTGGAAAACGAAAAAAAATTGTAAAATAGTCACATGACCATGTTAAGGTGATTGGCCATAAGCAAAATATATAAGGTTTGGTCAACTAGATTTGTTTAATCCACCATGCAATGAACACTAGTCTTAAATGTAACAAGCTAATATTGGATATAGATAGTAACACCCATGTGACAACCTTGAAATACATTAACCCCATCAGCACCAAAAGACATCAATTTCTTGAAAATGACAATAGGGTCCAAATTACTTCCATTAATATTTGTTGTTTGCATAATCACCATAATGAAGTTGGTTGGATTAAAGCCACCCACTACATGTTCCAAGGACAACAACATGGGGACTTATCCCAATTATCTTGTGCATTTAACATATGTATTAATTTCCAATTGATAATTTGATATGGAGTGAAATATTTTTAAAATTTTCAATGGGTTTTACATTTTAAGAACATATAAATAAAGGTATTGTTTGTCAACTTTTGTCCATACAATATGTAAAGGATGACATATTTCAAATAAGACTTGAAAAAATGCTATGAATATATTAGGGTGTAAACATTAGTTTGAAAATTTTAAGAATCACTTCATTTTGATTATGTGGGACTTAACCCTTAAACATTAGGAAAAAAAAAGGATACATTGAAAAGTAAACTAATTTGGTCCATCTTGACATTTAGGTATTAATTTTTCTTTTAAAATTAGATGATTATTCATCAAATGTAGTTTTTTTTCATGATCAACTCTAATGGTTTCCATATATAAAGAAGGCATGTTGTATTTAATGTATTGGGCCAATATGAACTTTAAATTGCCAAATGACAAACAATATTCCTAGTAAATTGTTGCATATAACAATGTCATTTAGTGATGTTTACATTTCATAAGTATTATTTTTTTGCTTTTGAGTACATGACCTCATATAACATTAGTGGGTCCTTGTGTTGTTGGCCCAAATATATTAAACCTCAAGTATAAAATCACCCATCCCAAATTATTTTGGTTGAATTGAACTTAATTTCAAATGTCTTTGTTAAAAAAAAACTATTTAAGAAACTAATTTCCAAATATGAATAACTTGAATTTCAATAACTTTTGTTTTTTTAGTCCAAAATTTGTGAAATGACATACTTGCATGCCAATTTTTTGAGGTTTCTTAAGTGGTACCAAATAGGGAGTGAAAGGGTCTACAGTTTGGGAAGGTCATGGTGTGTTCACTTCAAAATAAACAAACACCTATTTTTATAAACCCTTATGTCAAATGTTTTGGTGGTTAATGATTCAATTAGTCAAATTAGGAAGGGATGAATGCATGAAAGGCAAGCATTAAACATGCATAATAAGTTAAATTTGCAATTTTCTCTCATACAAAAAGTACCCAAGTTTGAATATGCTATGTAGTCATGCCCAACATGAAAGTTTTTTTCAAGTTTTTTTTAATGTATCAACTTATGTTCAAACTATAATTATCTTTGGAAGTGAACACATAGTGGTGTATTGATCTAATATCATTCCTTTGAATGAATTATTAAAGTTCCAATCAAATGAAAAACATTTTAGTTATTATTGATTTTTAAAAAAAATTAATTTTTTTATGAATGTTATTTTTCAAAAATGGAACCTTGGAATTTTTTTTAAAAAATTGACTCCAACTTCTAAGAAAAAATGAGACAACGACTAAACTCAAGGAAATGGTTGATAGATGAATTCAAAGCAATTGCATAATTAGTGAAATCAAGGAAAATTGAAAATTTCTTATTTCCCCCGAAAAAGTTGGATCATTAAGAATCTGACAAAAATTGAATCATACTAACTCAAAAGAAGTTTAAAAATGGATGAACTCAAGAATTAAAACAATAACTAAGACAATGAATGAACCCATGGAAGATTGAAAATTTCCCAACTTATATTCAAGGAAGTTGGATTGGTAAATTTGAGTAAATTGGATAATGGATGAACATAGGGTACATTGGATGATGGATTAACATCATGAAAAAAATAAAATCAAGCCCAATTCCAATTGGAAAGTTGAACAATGGATCAACATATGGATACTTGACAATGGTTCAACTAAGGTAATGAGATAGTGGGTGAACCCATGAAAGATTGAAGTTGGCCCAACTTTTTAAAGGACATTGGGCAATGCATCCATCCACCCACATAAGCAAAACAACAGGTGAACTCAAAGGAATGGACAATAGATGCACTTGGGGAAATTGACATGAGCATTTCAAAAAAAATTTAAATGGATAAGCTTGGGGAAGTTGGACAATGGATGCACTTGGACAAATTAGTCCAAGTATTTCAAAGAAGTTTTAAAATGGATGCACTTGGACTAATTTGTCCAAGTATTTCAAAGAAGTTTTTAAATGGATGGACTTGGGGAAGTTGGACAATGGTGAGCTTAGGAAAATGGGAGTTAAAAAGGAAACTAAATAATGAATGCACCCAAGGTGATTAGCTCAACTTCCTCCAATAAATGAGCTCAAAGAAGTTGGACAATGGGTGAACCTAAGGAATATTGAAATCGAACCAATTGCCTCCATAGAAGTTGAAGAACAAATGACCCCCAAGATAAATGGGACAATGGGTGAACCCAAGAAATTAAATCTCAATTTCCTTGAGGAAGTTGGACAAAAGTGAGCTTGAAGAAGTGATGGCAACACTAGTACAAAATGTGGGTGTAGTTCATTAGTCCCTCTCCACTAGATTAGCGAATTCATTACATCTTCACTAGGTCTTATTCATTACGACCAGTGAATTTTTTCAAAATCCAATGAAATCACTTGATATACAAGGATACCTTCTGTTATAATGCAATGAAGGAACATAAGGAAGTTGAGTTTGAACAAGCTTGAATGAAAATGGAATTAGGAATGAAAATTAGTAGAATAATAGGCATACTCGCACTCCCCAAATTTTAACTCACATGCTTCAAGGATATATATGTACATGCATGAAAATCATGTATGCTTTGCTTGCATGGAATGCTACACGAACTTACTTACTCATATGGGGGGGTATGGACCAGGGTCTGTGTGTTAAGGCAGCAGCAGCAGGTGGCGATGGCAAGCAGCCCAGTGAGGACTCAGGAGTCCCATATTTCTGACACTGGCAATGAATGACCTTCAGTGCATCCAGAGATTAAGCTTTTAGCTGTCCTGAACTGAACTGAACTGCCTTTGTTTCCTCTGGGGTATGGGGGAAACTTGAGAGCATTAATGGCATATTGATCCTGAGCTGGAGCTTCTTGGGTTTCTCTGCAATCTTGGATTCTCAGGCCTGCTGCTGCTGCACAGCAGAATCCAGGCTTCTTCAATGAGCTTGCTTGCCACATGGCCAAAATTCTCCACTTCCCAATCCTCTGATGAGAAGAGTTCATAGGGGTAGTAGATATTTGGGAATGGATTGCTGCTTCTTCTTAATGGGACTTCCACAGTTTCTGCAGTGTGGCAGAGGCTAATAAAAACTCATAAAAAAATACTACTCTTTGTTCATGAATCTGTTTCTAGCCTACTTACTATGTCTGCAACCAAGTGTCCATATGTTTAGGGTTTAGGGTTTTACCCTCCTGAACCCTATCCCCGGTCCTCTTCATACTTGTGCTCTCTCTAACTCCTCCTTTAGCAAAATTTCCCTCTTCTCATCTTTTCACTCTCTGGGCTATCATTGCTGTTGCCTGAGTTCTTACCAGTTTTGAACTAGCTTCAGGCTTTGGGCTAGTTCTTGTTCTAGTTCCAAGTAAGTAAATTGCAAAAAAGCTTCATTTTGATGTTGGAATCATTCAGAGCTTGAACTGAAACCATGTGTTATTATGTGGCTTCCTACTCAAATTTGATTCTGGGCATGTTTATCGTTAGAAGAAGATAAAACAACAACATAGTTGAGATGATGGCTCCATGAATCAATTACGAAGTGTTTTGTTGATCCCAACCTTCTTACTTACTAAAGAATATTTCATTAATTTGAACGATTATTTGTTGTAAGTGTTTTGGAAGTTAAAAACGAAAAATATGGGTTTTTTTGTAATACCAATATTCATGGCGCTAGCTAGCTCCTCACACTTAACACTCATACCATTCATTAAAAAAACTATAGATTTTCCATTATATTTATGTGTAAACTTGGCAATTTGTCTAATACCTATACCATTCCCATATTTTGTTTATTTAAATATATGTATGCCATTGCCATAATGGTGTCCCTATATGATAAAACCATGCATACACTTGCGCAAGCAGGCTGGGGGTTTTCTTCCCATAAAACACTCTGCATTATCATGATACCAGACGGGTACCCACTGGGTATCTATCATTAGTAAATAAGGTGTTGCATTTTTACATCATGCGATGCTGCCCGAGGGTTGGGGCATTCCTGAAATAATGGGCCCCCAGGGTCGGAGGTATATTATATAACCTTTGGGCAAGTATAGGGTTTTATCATAAAATCATATATACTTGATAAAAACCATATACTTGGCTTGCTTGCTTGCCCAAGGGGGCTAAAGGGGGGGCAGTTTTCTTCCCATGCAATTCTTGTTCACAACACAAACAAATTAGAAACTTGCAGAAGAGCTAGATAGAGTACACATACAACTAAACTACACTTCTTGTTTTCCCCCTTCACCTCATGTGGCTGCACATGCACACTATGACGTGTTGAAGATGATGGAGTAGAGTACCTAGTAGTAGCTCACAACTGGCATACTCATCAATAGGGCACATCTTGACTAGTCAAGATTTGACTAGAGCAAGCCTTGGTCAAATCTTGGACTTGTTTCTTGGCTAGGAGGTTGTTGGGAACCACATTAAATGATGAATACAAGAAGTAACATATATATATATAACACACCTGTGCATTATGCACGGGGTTCACACTAGTATACCTATACAGCACACACTATGAGTTCTTTAGTAGAGCATTTCCGTCAATGTTCAGTATGTGACCCTCCAAGGGAAATCTTGGATGATGTTCATCAGTCTAATCCAGTGAGTCCACTGGAAGACAGACTGCTGGGACCTTACACATATGCACGGCCTCCAGAGAGCCCTGGAAGAGTCTAATAAATACAGTCAAATCATATTTATTGACTGCTCCTTGTTTCTCTGATTGGTTAGATGGTTTGATTGGTCCAAGTGGGTTGCTATTAGTAGTCTCTCACCTGCTTCCCGTCCCAGTTTTTTTTTGGATGGGTGGGTTTGGAAAAGAGTTAGTAACTAAAAAGTGGACGTGAGAATTTTTTTTTTGCAGGGTTTCACGTACTGAGCATTGATGGAGATGCTCTTAGTATAAATATATATATGGTCACTTTGACACTTTTGTTTTGTAGAGGAAAAAAGGAGACCCCCCACAAAAAGAGTGGCGTGCCAGGTGCAAGAGAGGGCCCTACCCATTGTCAATTGCCTCACCAACTCAACCCAAAGATGGACTTTCCTCCAATAAAAAACTAGTTACTATCTCACATTTGATCACCAACATTTGTCTAAAGCAAACCACCCAAATAGAAAAAAGAAAAAAACCCAGACACACCCAGATATAGATTCCCTAGAACCTTTTCAGGTTCAGCACTTGGGTGCTGAATAATTATCTTAATTTTGAAAATCCACTTCGGTAGTTTTTTTTTTAAATTATGAAAATTTAGCAATTAATATAGGCAGCTTTGTTTCAATAGGTTCCCTTGACTCTAAATCTCTAACATAATGAGACCAATTTTATAAAAAAAATTCCCTCCTTTGTAATTTACTTAAACTTTGACATTTCAAACAGATAATTTTCTTAAAATTCAAAATTTTCACAAATATTTAATTACTGCCGAGCCTGAAAATGTACAAATGTAGGATGGTGTTGTGCTTGTCCTTATGGAAATTTTTGCAATGGGTTTTTGTTTTTTTTGGAGGTTAGAAATGAGATAAAAGTTGACTGTATATAGAGGTGGTTTCCTGAAAGAAGGGTGGTAGATTATTAACCCTGCCAGTGAGGAGAACTTAAGGTCTTTCCAAAGGGTTGTCAGACAATAAAGTTATTCGTAAGATCACCCTCTCTTTCACCCCCTATACCCTCTTTCAGTCGTATCCAGGAAATTTTATTAAATCTGAGTATGAAATGCTGATACTCAGCAATTTAATGCACAAGGTTCGAGAGTAATTATAGTAGTTGTACAAGTAGGAGCAGTGAAAACATATGTAGCAGTAGTGGAGGCGCTCAAGAAAAAGGAAAGACGGGATGGAACTCAGTTTACCACCAAAATTGGTGGAAAAACTAGTCTGGGGCCCCAGTTATTTTGTTTTGTAAAATTTCATTCCCAGTTACGCATTTGATGCTTTATTATGCTGAAACTGGCCGTTCTCGCCCCCTAATCGCCCAACTTTACAGATAACTTTAATGCACAAAAAATTGGTTTTAACCCACTTCTAATGCAATGCCAGTTTTTCTAATAAGCTGCCTCTGTGATGGAAGTTCATGCCCTAACATAATTAATAGCAACCAAGATGATGATGGTGCATCATACCAATTCACTGGATCGGTAAGGACAAATGAAAAGACAAAAACTAAATTATTGGAGTGCTCATTTTCATTCTGATTCATACAGACCTGCAGTAGTAGTAGTAGAAGAAGAAGAAGAAGAAGCAGAAATTTCTTTGTTGTGTTACATTCAATATTTGCTGTTTGATGGTATTCCCTTCCTGTTCTACCCCCAAGTTCCCATTGTTAGTTGTTAGTGTCTACCTAGTACCATCTGAAGCTGTGGATGAACCATACAAAACAGAGACTTTGCTTGCAACCAAGCAAACAATAACAATCTGCAATAAAGTAAAAAGAATGCTCTGTGTCTTTCTCTCTGAAGCATCCATACCTACCTACAAACTTGCCTTTCCTCTCTATGTTATGCCTACCTATAAGCCTACCCTTTCCTCTTACAAACTTATTGACTGAACCTCCCAACCTTCCCTTGGCCAAAAAATGAAGTGGGTGGACAGATACCCATTCCCAGCTTGTGGAATTTAATTCATAACCCCCCCCCCTACTAGTTTTCTGCTGCTTTCTATCCCCAAGCTTGAGGTTTCTCCACCACACCATCCACTCAGATTTTCAATTTTCCATCTTTTCACTCACATCCTTTTTAGTCACAATTTCCATCTTAGCCTTCTCCTCTGCCATGATCTTCAAGAAGTTGGATCAAACCCAGCAATGCTCTATGAAGCAGTTGCAGCTGCCAAATAAGAGAGTGAAAAAAACAGCAACACTACTGTCTCCTCTTGGTTCCAAATAGGAATGTATAAGTAGTCTAGATCATACCCCAAACAGGAGGAGCATCCCTCTTGCAACAGATCAACAATCCAAAATTGTGTTCATTCATTCATACATAGGGAAACTCTTTCTAACAATCTTCTCATCTTTTGAACTGACTAGCAATTTACAAGAGGGCACAGACGGTGATGAAGACCATATAATATCTGATCATCAGTTGCACTGCCATCACAGCTGCCATATTTGAATGAGTGTTGTTGGCACAAGGAAGATGTGGGATGTTGACAAGAGCAATAAAAATGTCCATGCAGGGTGTGTTTTTCTTTCAAAATCAGCAATGACACATCTGGCCTCCTATACATTAGCAAGTGTTGATGATTTCAATATCAAGGATACGAG
>Ga0209611_10008662_pt1 | contig 15767 bp, 9 predicted proteins | sample S1TSphgellanicum_3_FD_187693 | JGI IMG/M metagenome (GOLD analysis project Ga0209611, IMG submission 187693) | Host-associated microbial communities from peat moss isolated from Minnesota, USA - S1T2_Fc - Sphagnum magellanicum MG (SPAdes) (version 2) | ecosystem: Host-associated > Plants > Peat...
TTTTTGTCCTTTTTATGAACTTTAACCCCCCCCCCCCCCCCAAATCCTTGTCCTCTACATATTTGACCCCTTTCATTCTTAATCCTCTTCAAAGTTTGCAACCCTGCCTTTCTCTTCTAGTCCTCCTCGAATTTGACCCCCTTTTTTATTTTGATTTTCTTCATGAGTTGAGTTGTGTTGCCTCATCCTCCTAAGATTCGACCCCCCTCCCCACCATGCCCCCTTTCATAGATATTGTTGACTAAGAAAGGGGGTTGTAGGGTTGTTACAATATGCCCCTTTGTTTTCATTTGAACTCGAGATCTTGCCCTTACTTTTTTTTTTGAGTTGGTGTTATAAACTCAAGGTTAATACCCTTGTAGACTAAAGGATGGGCCTTGGAACCTGCAAGAAAATTATTGTGAAATTTGTCTTTAGTTTTTTTAATTTTAGTTCAAGACCAAACTATTGCAAAATTTGCCCTTTATGATTTGTTCACCAACCTTTGAATTATTATATTAGCAATAGTACAGGAATTTGCAACTCATTGGGGCTTCTAATCATCTCTCTCCTTTCATTTTTGATGTCTAACTTCTTTTGTTGCTTCCTTGTTAACTGTTTTTCCTTCTAAAATTTTGAAGTATTCTATGGATGTTACTACGTGTGATTGGTTGTAATCCATTAACAGTTCTTTTCCCTTTGCCTTCCTTACAAACAAATGTAGCAAGGACAATAAATTTACAAATGACAAAGGTGTTTGGGTTGGTTATGGAATTGCAACCTCTTACATTTCAATTGTAATTCCATCCAAGTCAATAGATAAGTCATAGACAATTGTTGTCTACCCAATTTCATGTGTGGCGGCAGGACTCATGGCTTCTTAAATGTAGTATCTTACATTTGGTTGTTTTTATTATTTATGATAATCTATTATAACCTCTTTTATTAGTGCTATTAGTTTAACATTTGTGTGGTAGTTCCATCTTTCTTTGGTTCCTTTTTATCATTATCTAATCCATCAAAATCATCATTGTCTCCATTTAAGATGTTTGTGGCATCTAATGTGTATACTTTAAATGGCCTAGTCTTCCCATCCATAACCCTGGGATTGAAAGGCCAAATTTTTATTATTTTGAACCCACCTTTGATATTTTTCTTGAATAATGTTTGTTCCAAACTCTTGTATACCCAACTAACTATTGTGTATTTGTCTAATTCATGGTGATTGTTTCTAACCATTGCACTATCTCTCTTTTTCATGAAAGCAATTTTGAATGTTTTAAAGCAATTCACATCTAGGGGTTGTAAGGTATGGGATGTGTGAGTTGGTAATTTGATCATATCCAACCCAATTTCTTACACTTATCCTATTGCTTTTAATGTAACATGTGAACCATGTCCATTCAAAATTAAAAGATGTTGATTAGATTGAAAAATACCACTTGGAATTGACCTTTTGAAAAATGATAAAAACTCCTTGAATAAGAAAGATGTCATTAGATTAGAAGAAATCATTAGTTTCATATGGATGTTTGAATCCTATTTCATTTGAAAAAATCTTGCAAAGTCGGCCCACTTTAAGTTGACATTTGTAATTAATGTGTGGGCAATTAATGTGAAAGTGACATTACGGTGGTTTGCAACTTGCTGAAATCTTTGAGAACAAAAATTGTTAGACCACTTTATTATTCTTAAGATTCTAAATGTTAGATTCAATAATAATATAGATATTTGCTAAAATTTTCATGATAAAGTTACTTTACATAGTTAAACATATTTCTACAATTGATGCTTGTGTAAGTTGATCTTGTAAACTTGCTTTTACCTTGGCATCTTGTGTGCTAGATTTTAGTGTGTTGTGTCCTTCCCCTTGTTTTAGTTGCAAACTTGCTTCTCTTTCATCTTTCCTTCTCAATGATCTTAAACTAGGAACATAAGCTCTAAGAAAACTTGAACAAACTAACCATGAGCCTTGGATAATGATGATATTCTTGAAGTGATGCTAGAGGAATTCAGAAAATTGAAAAGTTATTCAATTGTATGTTTCTCTTATGAGGATATTGTGTTTGCAATTCTTGATTTTGGCGGGAATATAATGTGCTTGGAAAATGTGCAAAGTATTAAAGTGATTTATGTGTCTTGCTTAGGGAGAAAAATATTTGAATGTGTTAAATGTTTGTCGCTTTGATTATGGCCTCAAAAGGTTGTTTATATCCCTAAACATTAAATCTTGAAATCTTGAATTAAATAACTCTAACAACAAACACTTTTGTTGTGAAATGGTTTGAAATATTTTATATATTGTGTCACGCCCTAAACCAATACCTAGTGTGCTATCTTTGGGCCTAATTTTTTTTTTAACTACACTCTTAAAAACCCATTACCAAACACTTGTCTTTGTTAATTGGTTTGTATTTTTGCTTTTATTATTTTAAAAAATCATATGAGGAAACAAGGGGCTCGCAAAAGTGTTCTATGTTATGTCCCATGACCAAACACATCCTTCATCTAAGTGGGGCTGCACACTCAACCCTACTTGTCTAAAATTAACCTATGGCCAAACACAAAATCATATGATATGAAACTTTTCTCAGATTCTCAGTTCTTAGTCATTTGATAAATGATTTTTTGGTCATTCCCAATCGGTTGTCAATTAATTTGGTTATGGTCTAAAGACATAATTATGCTTATATTAAACTTATTTAGGCATAATTATGATAAATTAGGACCGATTAAGGCTATTTCAAGGCAAGTAAGTAGAATCATTTTTATGTTTGATTAGGCTATACCAGTTCCAGTTGTAGGGTTTAGGGTTTAGGTTTAGGGTTCTATGATGTTCCAATTCTAGTTTGGCATAAGTCTGGAATAGAACCTGCAGAGTGGTTCCAGCTCTTATTTTCTACATGTATTTTTTGGTGCCAATTTGAATTTCAGTTTTGGCAGTTGGTTTCGTTTAGTTCTGATCATTAACCACAGTCAGAACCATAGGTTAATCTCCAATTAACCTCCCAACATTGGCTACTATGCAAAAGCCATATCCATAATTTGAGGGCTAAGATGAACCAAACCGCCACCAACACATCATCCATTGGAAGCCTGTTATGACCAATGTTGGGTGGTTACCATCATACCTTGGCGGTTTCGACACAAATTATATTATTTTTAAAAATCCTCAAATTTTCAAATTTTACTTCTCTTAAAGAATACATGAGATTTTTTTTGGAATATTTGAGATTATTCTTTTTTTTTACACGGAACCTTCAAAATTAATTATTTATTTATTTGGTATATATGTAAATCTAATAGTTGGAGGTTCAATTTTCAAAGACCCGCTGAAAACTGGTTTTCAAATACCCAGCCCCTGTCAGCCCTTTAACTTCAAAGACCCAGAAAGTGCGGTTCTTGAATTTTGAACCGCATAGGTTATCAATTATCAATATCAAAAAAAATAAAATTGGGTCCCAAGTAGGTTATTAGAAAATGTTGAGTAATAACCATCAGTTATGCATAAGGGTAGGTTATCAAATAACCGATTAATAATCACCAGTTAACTTACTCGTTGGTTATACATCAGCTATAGGGTTTTTTTAAATAAAAATAAAACTGTTTTTTTTCTCTTTTAAAATAAAAATTAGTATTTAAAGATTGATAACCTACCTAGATAATAATCAGGCCATCCAGGTAGCTCATTAGATTTTGAAAATTCAACACCGAGCAGTTATCCATTTAACTAATTATCAAGAAAATCAAGAACCGGCTGGTAAGTTATTAATAACAGGATTGATAACTGGTCAAGACTGGTAGATACCATAGTACCTCGGCAGCTTTGACACAAATTATATTATTTGTAAAAATGTCAAAATTTTCCAAAAAAATAAACAAATCAAAAGAACAAAATTCCATGAACAGAAATAAAGAATCCTTTGAAATATTCAATTTTTCAACATGAAATTTTCATAATTAATTAATTAATTAATTATTCCACAAACTGCTCTTGTGTTACAGTGATCAAAAAGCTCTGGAGCAGAGAACAAGTAACACCTGTGCTGAGCTAAGGAACTGGAACCCAATGGAAAAATTGTCCACCAACTATCCTTCATGGCAGGCAGGTGGCTGTTGGTTCACTCTAGCCTGATTCAAGGACAGATACCATCAGTTTGTGGCTGGTGGTGGTGGAACCTTCTCTTCTGGCCTAATAGTAATTCTGAAATGTTGGTTTTGAGTTATGAGGATTAGTGATGCTGATAACCAAGGCTTCACTCTCCACACTTTCACTCCATGACCCACACAACATGGTAGCACTAGCAGAATATCAGAACATCTTCAGGGGCCCGGAGATACCATACCTACAACGGATGTGAAGCACATAATAATTCGCAAAAGGTTTAGCTGAAAAAAGGGAAAAGAATTATCAAATTTGTATTGAAATTGTTGAAAATCAAACTGCATTGGGTTTTACTATCACAAATGCACAATACAAGGTGTACTTTGCATGTGTATTTCTCAACTGTTGATATTCCGAGAAATTAAATTTGAAACTACTTAACCTTTTTTTCCCCTAAAATAAATAAATAAATATTCATCAAAGAAGTGCTGAATATCAGCCAGTGTTTTACATTTTAAAACAATAGCTATTAGAATTGGCAATTCCTAAATCAAACTAGGAATTCTGGCAATTCTTGTGCGACTTTTCATGAACCACCATGAAATAATAATGAAGTTATTATTTGGTCGTTTTTGGGCACATCCTAAAACCAGTTTAAAGGGATTCTACATTATATACCAATTTAAAATTAATTCATTTCTACATTAAAAATTCAAAGAATCACCCAACACTGGTTTATATTAACTTCACAAGATCTTTCAGAAATCACAACTCACCTCTCACAGAAGCAAAGCTTCTCAAATTGATTGTTGTTACATGGCAAATGTACACTGTCCTCTGGAAGAAAGCTATTGTGGCCAGTCAATCTGGACCTTCCTACCTCGAGGTAGATTATGCTCAAGGTATTCCTCATTCTTTCTAGTCTGTTGATTAGTACTAATCTTGTGATTAGTTCTGCAGGAAACCCACTTTCAAACATTTTGTCACTGTGAGATGCAATTAATCAAATATCATTTTATGTCTGTAATTTGGCCTGAAAGCCCCAAGGGCTGTCTTTTATTAGGTGAAAGACCCTTGATGACATTACTATTCTGGATCAAAAACCATGCTCTGGGTTGGTATAGCCAAAGAGTTTGGCAAAATCTTTGTTGCATCTATTGTGTGAAATAGTGTTGAATTTAACAGAACAGATCACAAAAGCTTTATTGCATCTATTGTGTGAAGTAGTGTCGAATTTGTCAGAACAGATCACAAAAGCTTTTATTCATATAATCAGCGTTCAGTTTTTTTTGTGGTAGACAGTTTCAGTGACAGGCTTGTAAATCATCTTTTATCTGTAGCTTTCGAGCTGCTGACCTAAATGGCAAACTGAATACAACTTGGGTATGTTTGCCTGCACCATATACTGAACAAATATTGACAAGAAGTTGAAGCAGAATTCAAATTCCAATGTTATTCACATTTCATACTGATACTTAAGAAATTTGTAGATAGATGTATACCTCCCCCGCACCCATGGGCTGTTTCTCCCAAAAGTTTTCCCATACACCCAACATTGGCTGGTCACTGAACAAAACTTTATTAGAAGCTTTGCTGTTGTTTTCATTTCTGTGTGTCTTTCTTTCTTCTCTTCTATTGTATGTCTTTTGTGTTTCTCTGTGCTCTACTATCATCTGTGTCTTCAACGTTGATTTGCAATACTCTATCTCTTTGCTTGGGGTATCTTATGAAGTCTCCATATCCTTCCCTTCTATATTCTTTTGTTATTTTGGGTGTAGAAGTGAGCTAAATTCTAAGAAGGTTCATCCATTTGTGAACTCACACTATTATGGTTTTTTTTTTTTTTTGTTTTAGGTTCAAGTTGGTTTATATTGACATGGTTTTTTTGTGTTTAAACATTAAGCCAGAGTGAGTATTCGTTGCATATTTCATACTTGGTCAGATAATGGAGTAGATTTCATGTGATCATCATGATTGTTTATCAAGTATAGGCTAGAAGTCTTGGTCTATAGAGATATTAGATCATGTAATTTGCTTGGTGTCAATTAGAGATTTTTTTCCAGAGAGTGTGTCCTAGATTTGGCTGTTATTTTTGTTAATTTAGCCAATTGTTTGAATAGGCTATGAACTATGAGAGATGATAATGATGCATGATTTTCTTTGTTTCTTGAAAAAGGGGTTTTTATGTTTTCCTTCTTTTGTTTTGTTTTCAAAGTGGTGCAAGCCAATTCAATGTAGAAGCATTACAAGTGGAGTTACAATGTGAATGTGGGTGCAAAGATATTAGAGATTATCGAGATGCATGTGATCATTAACATTGTCAACTTTTTTGAAGCATTGTAGTGTAAGTATGTGGACACATATCATAATGGACAAGAGTTCAAATAGCTACTCAATTCACAACAAGGCAAATGCTTTCACTGGAAATGTGGTACATCAGTTGAACCATGACATTGCAAAAAAGGTGTGCATTGCATTCCACTTACAACCAACATCAAAGGCTAGGGTATGGAAAGAATTGACACATGGGGGAATGAAATTGAACACTAGTGTTGAGCAAGTTGATAATGGATGCCATGAAATCTTGTGGAGTGATTTATCAAAAGATGTCATGCACAAAGTTTTAGCACTATTGCCAATTCCAAGGCTCATTCAAGTGTGCTCTATTTGTAAATAATGGCATTCCATCATCACATCTTCATGCTTTGAAGAATTGTGGGAGGATTTTTTTCCCCATGAAACCTACTTCCCTATGGTATTCTCTTGTGGAACCCATGAGCTATGTCTTGCTTACAATCACATGATGAAACCTCTTGATGTTCAAACTTGTATGGCTAGAATAAGGGGCTTTTGTGTTTTTGTAGAAACATTTGCCTTATTCTTTGCAATCCATTGACCAAGACAGTGAAGGAGAACTACCATTGATTGTTCACAAATGGCTACCATATGCCTTAGTGCACCTCATAGTTAACAATTGAACAAAGTCAATCAAAGTGATTGTGGCAAGGAGGCTCAATCACAACTATTTCACAAACACTTTTGGAGACATAGCAATCTTTGAATCTTTAGTTGGTACTTGGACATCGGTAGTTAGTTTACCTTTCAAGGTTTTTTCTTATGGTCGCATTACAACCATGTGCAAAGGTGTTATCTATTGTGAAGCAATTTGCTACAATGACAAGTTGGGTGTAATAGCTTACAATGTACAAAAAGGAGCATGGGACGATGCCATACATGAAGTTCCACATGACAACTATGGAAACTATCAAGTAAATGACATTGTACAATGCAAGGGTTACATTTGGATAGTTGTTGGGTGAGGTTATGGAGGACTTGTTACATGTATCTATGTATTCTGTATTCAAGCTTGAACTTGGAGTAGCAACTACAACTTCCATACATCCAACTTCAAAACTTGCCCTCTTACAACTGCTATCATTGCGAAATTCTTATATGATCACATTGTCATTGAGTTTGGTTGTCCACTTACTATTGTGATAGATCAAGATACCCATTTCATTAACGATGTTATTCATTATTTAATCAATCATTTCATCCTAAGACATATACTAGTTCTATTGTTTATTATCCACAAGGGAATGGACAAGCTAAGTCTACTAATAAAGTTTTTGGTACATTGCTCACGAAACTAATGAATGAGAAATAGAATGATTGCGATGAACATCTATCCACAATTCTATTTTTTTACAAAATTGGTTTTAAAATAATAACTGGTCACACTCCATTTCAACTTGTTTACAAATTACATTCATTACACCCTAAAGAGTACCTATTACCATCCAAGCCCGAGTAGACTTATGATCCAAAACTTGTTAGAATTTTAACTAATTGCCTATCAAAAACTAGAAAAATTACATGAGAACCAATTAGTAATACATGATCTGATAGCTTCTAACCAATGGAACCGGTCATTATGGTCTTAGAACCGGTACATTGAAACAATACCAATTTGGATATTATGTTTTATGGTTTTTGAGGATTGTCAAAACACACACCCCTAAGTTTCAAAGACGATGGTTTAGACCATATAGGATCCAATACTATTTACCCAACAATATAGTATTGCTAGTGATTATTGATAAATTTGATCCTAACCCAATGTCGATCAACATTAACAAGTTGAAACCCTATAGGTTTATAGATAATTAAACACTTCAACTTGTTTTGGCTAAGCCTGGTGATTTTTTATCAAAGGAACCAGTGGAGGTGAAGTATTCTAACAACATGTCTAACCAACAACAAGTTGAGGAAACCTATTTTGATAACTTATCAAATAAGGAACCAATTGAAACTAGTCATTCCAATAACTTGTTCGTCAAAGAACTAGTTCATTTTAACATTAGAGGTTTGATAACTGACAATCTAACTGAAAGGAAAACGGGTAGTAATTTGTCTAAACTAAAACTAGTTCAAATAGGTGATAACGACATGTTGACAAGGTAACTAGTCAAAAACCAACTTGTTAGCCCTAATTCTGTGCAAAGTAATGATATCTCAATAAACCTAATTATAGGTGTCGATTTCTTAAGGCTGGTATACCTTAAAAGTTGCGTCATTCTCCTAAATGTTGCCACTTTCCACTTTATAGCTATAGTATAAAGAAATGGCACGTCCCTTGGAATGCTTTTTCATTTTTTCATTATAAATTTCTTTGTATTATTTATTACATCAAAATGAAACAATGAGTGCCTTAGATCAATTAAAAGAAAGAACAAACAAGAGGGTGGCAAAATTGAGAAAAGAAAGAAAAATGAAGAAGGGAAATGAAAAAGAATTGTAGAAAGTTAGAAAGGAAGTTTTTAAAACAATTAAAGCAATATACATTGAACCACTTGCATCAAGGGCGCCTCCTACATTTTGTGAAAGTAGTGAGAGTTTTGGAGAAAGTAGAAATGTAGAATAAGAAATTTTCGAAACATTAAAACATGTTGCCACTATGCACTACTAGAAATCTTGTCATTTGTAACCAATCACTATGTAACTGGCATGCAACTAGTTGTCATTTATAACTATCTTGGTCATGTTTGCAACTACAAATTTGGTATTATATAATTTTTGGGCCATATGGTTGTGTGTGCAACTAACATGCAATTAAATGTGTACAACATGGACACGTGTCATAAAAATAATGGCTTAAACTTATACATACTTAAATTACTATACTTAATATATTTACATAAGCTATATATAATAGTATTATGTACCTCTAGTACTAAAGTTAACCCCATGCTAACTTAGGCTAGCCTAAATTAACCTAGGTTAAAATAACCATGGTTAAACTAACATAGGCTAAATAAACAAAAAAATTAAACTAATCATAACTAAATTAAGTTAAGCTAAACTAATTATGGCTAATTTAAATTAAGCTAAATTAAATCAAGTTAAATTATGGCTAAATTCAATTAAATTAGGCTAAATTAACCATAATTAAATTAAGTTAAACTAAAATAATTATGGCTAAAATAAACCATGGCTAAAATTAAATTAAGTTAAATTAACTATGGCAAAAATAAGTTAGGCCAAACTAATTATGATTAAATCAAGTTAGGCTAAGCTAAATTAAACTATATTAATTATGGTTTAAATAAATTAAGCTAAATTAAACTAGGTTAAAATAAATATGGCTAAATCAAGTTAGGCCAAACTAATTATGGCTAAATTAAGTTAGGCTACAATACTTATGGCTAAATTAAATTAGACTATATTTATTATGGCTAAACTAAATTAAACTAAATTAAATTAGGATAGAATAAATATGGTTAAATTAAGTTAAACTAAATTATTTATGCCTAAATTAAATTAGGTTTAAATTTGAAATGGTTAAATTAAGTTAGGTTAAACTAATTATTGCTAAACTAAATTATGCAAAATTAAATTAAGTTAAACTAAACCATGTTTTTAAATATGTTTGATTTTATTTTATTTTGGAATTTTTTTCAGAAAATGTGAATTTTATCAAACAAAAAATTATTCAAAATCAGTTAATATATAATTTTTTAAATTATAAATAATCATAATTATTAATTAAACGTTTATTATAATTATAGTGATAATAAATTTTAGGTATTATATATTTAAATTTTATTATTTATGTTAAAATATTAATGTAAATAGGCTAACTAATTAACCTACAATTATATAAATATCCTAAACTAATTATTCATTTAAGTTAGATAATAATATTAAAATCATACTTTCATTAAGTAATCATAATTATTAAAAATATCTTATAATTACCTTTGAAGTGCAAAAGAAAAGGAGAAATGAAAAATAACAAGAAGAAAAATAAGCTTTCCAAATTATAAAATGTTTTTTTCTTTTTCTTTCTTTAGACCCCTCCTATTTTCAAAATTCATAACTTTCTTATTTTTTATTCATTTTAAATTATTTAAAGTGCTATAGGAGCGCCACATGAACTCCTACAACTCACATTAGAACTATAATAGCAAGAAAACAACATAAAATGAACTTTCTGGGTGTATAAATATCGGCCTTTGTAGTGTTCAATAGTTTCTTTTTTGAGTTTTTGACCCCCTTTACTTTGGGGGGGCATAACTTTTTCATTTTTAATTTTTTTTCAACGATTCTTAGTGTGTTAGATGTGCCAAGAGGAGGGCTTCAAGTTTTTTTTGGACACCAAAAGCAACAGAGCCCTCCCCTTGCTGTTATATTCTACTACATTAGTTGCATCTAATGTGCAATTAAGTTGGTTCATGAAGTTCATAATGGAATGTTTTAACCTATATCCTTTGCTTCTAATTCTATTTGGCTCAATATATAACTAGGAGCAATAATTATGTAGAAGTCAAATACCAAATGTCGTTGGGGATGAATAAATGAAAAAAACTTGACCTTTATGAAATGGTCAAACCTAAAAATAAAATTGGATTATTTTAAACTTACTTATATAACCTAAGCCTAGCTACTTTTCAACCTACTTACACACCTAAATAAACCTACTTATTTAATAGGTTTTAATTATTACCTACCTACTTAGACACCACGTGTCAACATTTTATTAGCCATAAATTAGACGACATAAATTTCATTAATTAATATTTAGTTTTTTTAATATGCGGGCCTTGATTACCACGTGTCACCATATAATTGGTGTTAAAATGTACACGTGTCAAATGCCCAATGAACATTCCATGGTGTGCCGCATGTCATCGTCCTAGTGGCAGAAACTTTAATGATTGAAATTAATCCAATGATTTTTTTATTTTGAAAACACAAAAAAATAAAATAGTTATACATGTCCATAAGCTAGTTATCTAATTTTTAAACATGTGTCGTATTTTGATTAGTTGCATCGTAGTTACAAAAAGAGTTGCACATAAGGCGTAACTACATTTGGATTTGTATGTATGTATGAACAGGTACATTAACACCATATATACATGTTGCATATGTAGTGTCGCATGCAACTGAATGTCATGTGCAACTTGTCTTAAACAACTACACAAATTTGCAGTTGCATGTGTTGCATGCAATTGAATTTTAGTTATAAACGATAGTTACAAAACCCAAAATTTCTAGTAGTGATGGGAGGACTTGAAGAAACCTTGAGGGATTTTTGAAAACAAATTGCACTACTTGCACCTACATTTGTCAATATTAGTGATTATGAAAAAGAAGAATAGGTTAAAAATAGAGCCACAAAAAAAGAAAAATAATCTCAATGACCTATTGAAGTTGAACAATTGGCATAATTTTCATCAAAATTGGTTGAAGGAGGGTGCTTTGACATAGAGGCTGGTACTCGTAACGTACTTATTACAATACCTACCAAGTCCAGTCTAAGTACATGATGAGCCATAGGGGGAAAGAATAGGTTGAAAAGGATAGTTCACCTATTAAGGTAACCCAAAAGTGAGCACTTGTTGAAATAAAAGAGATTCAAAAAATGTTTCAGTGGATTCGGATGGGATCTAAAAAGTAGTAATGGGTAGAGCAAGCCAATTTGGCACGCTTATTTGCTATTCATTAAACAATTCCATGACTAAACTTGTTGGAGTAATTTTTGCACACTTGGGAGTCCATAGAAGATGGACAAATTCGAGTAATCCTTTGTGGTGAAAGAATCACCATTGATCAAACATTAATTGTGAAGTAGTTTGGCATTAGTGTTAAAGGAGTAGTGGATGCAGCAAATGCATTAGTTAAGGAAACTCAAGTGGCCCTGAAAAACATAGTTGGACCATATGCATTTGTTTAACAAGGAGAAATGGAGAGTCATTTAAATGAAAGAAAAATATCACACTAGGTTTGTAGCAATCCTATAAGTCATTTACCAACAAAAAAAATTAGCATATTTTAACGACTACATTGGCATCACTTTGAACTTAGCAAACAAGGGGAAGAAGATACACTAATGTTCTATTATGTTGACACAATTGTCAATGGAATTGATTTATTGGACTGAGTACCAAAAACAAATAACAACAAGATTAGTAACATTTGATAAGAAGGTAGCAACTTGTTACTCTTGACCTATTATAGAATTTTATTTATGTCATTGGTTTCTCTTGTCAAAGGAAGATATGCCTATTGTTTCTCCAAGACCACAACTGGTTCAAGGGAGAGAGGAGAAGAAAACTGTTGTGGAGCAATCTAGAAAACCTTTTCCTAAAATTGTGACCAAAAAGCAATTCATAAATGAGTGACGATCAATACGCTCAACCAACATATTGCCATGACCAATTTGGCTATCCCAACAAATGAAGGTACAAACTGAACCATCAACACCTAGGGATCGGTTCAATCCATAACTAACCAACTCACCACTGAAAAAGAAATTCATATCGATTAGCAAATCGTGGTGATGGAAGGAGGTGATGAGGACATGGAAGTTGATGCCACTACATAACAAGATGACGAATTAATAAGGACGAAGAATGATCAATTCATGGAAGAATGAAATGAACTTAACTTTGAACAAGTACTAAATCAAGGACCTTTACATGTTTAAGAAACTTCTCCTCCTACTAAATAGGATAGTAACTTGTTGTCAATAAGTACAAAATTAATTTAGTTAGTTCAATCTAAATTTGTTGAACCAACTCATACTAAACTTATTTATATTTTCCTTAAAATGTTTATAGCCTATGCCCAACATGAGAGCCTAAAATTGGAAACCCTTTTCTTTGAACAAGCAGCCCTGATTGATCAAACATGGCCTCAAATAATTAATTAATTGATTAATTAGAGATATAAATAAAGTACTATTAGAACTTGGTAGAGGATACCAACAACCAGTTACATGCCCATTGTTTAGAATTGGTTAGTCATAAGTAAGCTTTACAAAATAAAGATAAAGACTTAGCTACTATGAAAGCCTAGCTCTTCAAACAGAAGGCAGAGAATAAGCATCTTGTTGTTAAAGGCGTTGAAGTTGAAAAAACAATCAAAAAGGTTGAAACCCTATAATCCAAATACAATGAGTTAACCCAAGTTCATTTCAAAACTTGTAATGACCAAAAGACCTTACAAACTATCTTGACTAGTTGACAAGAAATTATGGTAAGATGGAGGCCATTAGTGTACAACGAGAAAATACTATGTTGGAGTTGGAAAATACCTATTTGTAGTAGATGGAATAGTTGATGAAAGTCAACATTGATATGGATAATCGTACCCATGAACTTTGGGTACATATTTAAGAACTAAAAGGCGAATTGGAAACATTTTGCAAAGCACCCAGTAAAGCTTTTCAACCTATTTACATGGACAACCAATTGAAGGAATTTGAAGAATTACTTTTGGACAATGCCTTACTTAAGGTGCAGAACTAAACATTGGCTAATAAAAACCCAAAATGGAAGGAATGGTGGCAAACTATGTAGGAGATCATTAAATAACATATTCAAGAAAGTTTGGAGATTGTTTGTGCAAATGAAAAAGCCTACTTGAATGAACTAGTTGCATACTGGTTGCATTTTGAAAGCTACAAGTATGAATGGCTTATTGGCAAACTAGTTGAGGTACTTGTTAATGTTTTTTAGAAAAGTTCACATGTGCAACTAGTTATTGAAGCTACAAGTTCTTGAAATGAACTTGTTGTTACCATTATTGAAGAACTTGAACCCATCAAAGAGGGAGCAAAATTAGCCATTATTTCTTATAGTTTACCTTTGCCCACAAAACTTGTGGAAATACCTATTATGGTTTTTAACACTTAAGTAGAAGCTTTGGAAGAACCTACCACTCCAAGATCTATACCATTAGTTATACCAAAGATTAAAATAGGCATAGAGGTTACTTTGATTAATAGTATTACCCATGCCTTTGAAGTTTTTAGCACTCTAGAAATAATACTGAAGCACACACTTGTTACTGAAATATCAGAATTTCAACTAGTTTTTTTGGTTGAACTTGTTGATGATTTAGTTGTAGGTGTTAAACATGTGGTTCTAGTTGACTGATTTCGAAGACAAAATCTAGATTTCAAGGGGGGGTAATGTTAACCAAATTTTTTAGTATGTATATCATAATTGTTTAAACCAATCAATAACTAATAAGGTAGTATGACCTAAGGATTTTCTGTTTTTGGTCAACATGTTTTGAGTTAATCGGTTTGTTATAAAAATTGGTAATCAATCTATTACAATAACTAGATGATTAAAAAAACATGCTGATTTGAACTTGTGACTAGTAACTTGATATTTGATTTTGAAACTTGTATTGGTTAATGATTATTTAAATTACAAACAACACTATGAGTTGGTATAACTAGGAGGACTTAAAGATAGCGGAGGATCTTTTCATTTTTTGTAATTCTTGGAAAGTTTTTAATTTTTAAATCAAGTTTATTCTTATTTTCTCATGAAACATTTTCTTTTTGTTTTTAGAATGCAAGCTTTAGAATTGTTGTTCTTGATGTATAAGTAAGAAACCACAATGCTTCTTGTGTTTTTAATATTCAAATTTGGAACAACTTGTTGATAATCTCAATAAATCAGAATTAGAAATTAAAAGAGAAAAGGTGAAACTAAAAAGGACAAAAAACACCCTTAACATAATGTTGTAATTAGTTTTCATAATTTTCACTATACCATTTAATTTGTAAGATCCTTTGTTAATCTTTCATGTTATCCTCACATTCAATTCATTTTTAAATATTAAAAAAATCTCACTATAGTTTGAATATTATTAAATTAAGATTTTTATTGGGTATAATTAATTGTTGTCAATTGTATGAGATTAATTTAAAACCCTAGTTTATATCACTAGTGGAAATCAGCCAAAATGTAACCACTCCATTTACGACTACATGCGATTTGTAGTTGTTTGCAACTATAAAACCAAATTTCAACTATTTTGGTCATTCTCACAACTATGATGCAACTATTAAAATTTTCATCCTATTGGTTGGATCGATTTTACATTCATTTTCATCCATTAATAGGTTGATATATGTCCCATTAGTTGAAGTAGTCACCAAATTAATTGCATCCTAAAGGTATTCTACAATGACATACGTGTGTATTTTAATGTATGTACTAAAATTATATATATGCATACGTATGTATATTGTTCATATAATGAATCTCAAAATTAATATTTGAACTTTGGATTTTTAATTCAAATCTGAAAATTGATATTTCAATTATGAAAACTACTATTTTAGTTTTTAAAAACAATATTAGAATTTGAAACTTGA
>Ga0209611_10008663_pt1 | contig 15766 bp, 6 predicted proteins | sample S1TSphgellanicum_3_FD_187693 | JGI IMG/M metagenome (GOLD analysis project Ga0209611, IMG submission 187693) | Host-associated microbial communities from peat moss isolated from Minnesota, USA - S1T2_Fc - Sphagnum magellanicum MG (SPAdes) (version 2) | ecosystem: Host-associated > Plants > Peat...
AACAAAGCTGTAAGAGTCTGCTCCTTCTCCTTCTTGACAGCTGCTAAACGTGCATGTGCCTTGAGACGAGCAGGGCCCACCACAGGAGCCTGTCCTGGCTTCATATTGGATGCTGCTGAGAGAGCAGCTCTAACAGCCTCTCCGGATATTGCTTGGGCACCAGGAGGCTGCTGGCTTACTTCTGTAGTAGAGCTCGCAATGTCATGTGCTGATATGACTGTGCGTTTTTGCTTAGCACCCCAGGCTGCAACAGCATCCTCAGTTTTCACTTCCACCTTGACCTCCAATGTGGGTTGTTTGGCTTTCACTTCCACCTTCAGTCAACCAAGAAAGGAAAAGAGATTAGTTTTAGCTGTGAAGATACAGTTTTGGGTGGATAAGAGATAAGACAATGGCTGATAAGATTGCATTGCAACAGGAGTGAATGAACGTAAAGTGTTTATACCATAGTGGAGGATTGTTTTGCAGCATTCTGGCTGTTTACCAAAATAGCACCATATCTCCTGTAGCATTACGAGTGAGCCCTTGGTTAGAAATGCAGGTAGGTGCAAAACACCAATGGCAAGTAACATTGCACCCAAGATTGAACCCGTGCTTTTGTAAATGGCATCAGGGTTGCAATGGCACACAACAAAGTGCTGCCTACATTCATGGGTTCGGCTTGCAGATCTGATGATGGGTCCTAATGATTTTTCATTCCCAGTGATAGGATGATTCCCATTCAATGCAACTTGTTGCTTCACAAGAGCGTTCCTATTGACATGAGCCACAAATTCCAGCAGCATTTCATCTATGAGCTTCTTTCCACAAGCCCTAAACCCTAAACCTGGAGCTACAAATGGAAATTCCACAGCATCATTTTCTTGTTCTTTATTGATCCTGTCACCATCCATAAATCTTCTTGAGAATCAGTGGAGAAGTTAAGCCATGATGATGATGAAGCAATTTCCAGGGAGTTGAAAAAGTACTTACTCTTGAATGCTTTCCTTGCTCACATTGCTCCGCACAGGCATTGCACGCACAAGGTTGCCAATGTCTCCCAGCGCTCTTCGATTGCTAGCCTGCTGCTGTACTGCCTTTGCCACATTGTGGCTAATGTTGTTGTTGTGCTGCTGCTTCCCTGTACCTGCAGCTGCATGAGTCCAAACCAACTCCTCTTCTCAGTCTCTCGTCGACAGATAAGGCAAAAGACAGATGGAACAGACCATTAGAGAATCGGAAACTGTAATTGTACGTTTGGAAGGCGGGATGGGCTTGCCGCCATGCTGCTCCACATGCTTGTTGTTCTCGTCAGCGACCGTTGTTTGTTGTTATTTCCACCCCACACATGCATGCACAAACAACAAACCCATCAGCTACCATTTCTCCGGCATCTTCCTTATAACTCAACCAGGAACCTTGTTGAATCCAAAACTACCCAAAACTCCTGCCACCTTCTTGCTTGCCATGATGCCATGAAACCCACCCTACTAGCCAGCATAGTGCCCTTCCTTCCTGAGCTCAGCGTGCGTGGTGAAGCGGCTCCAAAACAAACAAACAAAGCTTCGAATTGTACACGGTTGCACAAAGTCTTGATCACATCCCTCAGACCCAACAAAGAAACCTTCTCTCTCTTTCTTTGGCCCACATACAACTCCAAATCTTTGCCCAAAGTTTGTGTAACATCAACAAAATAACTCGTAACTGAATCCCAGCACTAGCGTTGCTAGTTGCTCTACCGCACAAGAAAACTTGGCAGTTCGAAAAAGATCAGTCAGCAACAGTAACACAAAAACACAGTCTAACACTCTTGTTGAGTTGACGATGGATCAATCCCCAGGAAAAGCTTGTGACACAATCCGCTGCAGACAAGAGGATGGAGATGTGAAGTACAGCTATTCGTGTCTCTCTCTGTGTATCTGTCTCTCTGTCTGTCTGCAAGCTGCAACGGCCCTCTGGCCCAAGGGTACGCAATTTCCTACCGTCCGATCTTCATGCCGACCAACAGTCCGATGGTGTCCAGTCTCCTCATTATCATGGGACCGTTGGATTTTTCCTCCATCTCACGGTGCAAGATATCTCCAATTGAACCGGGTCAGGGATGGACCGGGTGGTCTGTCCGATGACCCCAAGAGAGGACGGGCGGGAACCATCGAACCGTTGGATTTGTTCTCCATCTCACGGTGGAAGATACCTCCAATTGAACTGGGTGGGTGTTGAACCGGGTGCTGTGCCCGGTGACCCGAAGAGAGGACGGGCGGGAACCAAACGGTCGGGAGCTCGAACTCAGATACGGACATGTCCCCGGATAGCCCATTTATGGTTAGGCCTCCTGACAAGGGGGAGTTTCTTGGAATGTTGTTGTTCTTTGTTTGTGTATTTTTTGTAATGGTTTTCATGTGGCCTTTTCTCTGCTCTTTTTTAGTGCCCTTTTACAAGGCACAATGGACAGCTCTTCTTGGGTCTACCTCACCTGGCCTAACCATTATTCAAAATCCACATGCACAATTTGTAAATCCACATGCCCATTTGTGCAAATCATCAATACCATTATGATATGGAATGTGCTAAGTACAGGCCATTTAGTAAGGCAGTTCAGCACGTTTCACAATACATTTTGGTCCCATATTTTGAGGAATGTTCACTTATGTGCGAACTGCGAGTTCATATTTTGGGAACTTCATGGAACAATTCCTATTTTATGTTTTGCCGGTTTGTACTTGCCATAAGGGGTAGAGCCATTAACCCTAAATCATGATGGTGAACAGCCTTTTTTTTGTGTGCAAAATTTCCCACTGTTGCAAAAAATTTGAAAAACTTTGTCACAAATCCAATAATATTTTGAATTTTTTTCCCACAATTAGATAAAAATTAAAAAATTTTAAAAAAAATCACCATATTACTATATGTGGTTCAAGTACGTAACCAAAAATATATAAAGGATTTTTAATTATTGTTAATAGTCGAATTTGGTTAAATAGGCTTATGGATGATTGTCACCTCAACTAGAGATCACAAAATTGAGAATAAATCATGAAACACATATTTAGGTGAAAACACAGTAAAGCGGAACATTTTGGATATTTAAAATCAATCTTAATTGTTTTCAAATTTTCAATTGTAACTTATTCCAATTTATATGTGCATATGATAGAATGGAACTGCATCAAAATGGAATTCATGCATCAAAACATAAGGATGCAATCACAATAAAATGAGCCAATGGTGACAAAGGACTCAATCACAAATGAACACTTTGTAATCATTTTGACCTTTTCATAGAAAAGACTTTTTGAAGAATTTTTTTTGCAACATATTTTTAAGAATATATCCAATTCCTCCAATAAATTGGATGATTTGTGTTAACTCTTTTTGAATAAATATAAATTGTCTAAAAGTGTATAGATTTTGTTAAAGTCTAAGTTTTTTTTAAAAAACATGATCATAACTTCAATTCATGCTAAAATATGTTAAATTACTTTAAGTTTTAATTTTTATATTATAAACCACAACTTTGTTTTTATTTCATATAAACTATGACCATTTACATTTGGCAAATGAGTTTTGAAATTTGAACATTCTAAAATTATATTTTGAATTAAAAAAAATTCAAGTACCAATTTTTTTATAATTATGAGTGTTTTTCAAATGTGGATGGTAGGGTATCATCATTTCAGTATTTTTTGCATCGATATTTTTTTATTAAAAAATTCTTAGCCTAGTGTTTCATAAAATTGACTTCTTGATGTTAAAGTTCAAATTATTTCCAATTGGATTTGGGTGCAAATTGGATATCATGAGTTAAACCTACCCCCTTGGGTGACTATTTATTGGATGTTTATTCTAAGATATTTTAGGATTTGTTTGAACAAAAGTCTTTTAAAAAAAATTGAAAATTTTTGAAAATTTTCATCACATTATTATGTTATGGTTTACATAAAATTTTTGCTAAAAATATGTTATTGTCAAAAAACTTCAAGTCCATTTATAAGTCCTTTTACTGTTTAAAAACACTAGTGACAATGTTTTCAAAAAAAAAATTGAGTATTTTTCATTTATTATATTGATTTCAAAATTTTAAAATATATATACCAATATATTGAAAATAAAATTATGTGAGAAAATTTCCATTTGAAATTTTTTATTTTTTTCGAAAATGTTATATGCACAAAACCAAACATTGGTTACAATTACCTGTGTACACGTTAATGTGACTACACCAATTCCAACTATGAATTTTATTTTATTTTTATTAAAATGGGAGTTGCCAATTAAGTTGAACCACCAACTAAAATGGTAATAAATCAGAAATAATTTTCAATTGGGGGACCACCTCCCCTAATTGGGGTAACTTTGTCAACTTAAGTGTGATGTTATTAAGTGTTACTTTTTCAATTGGGAGATGACACAACTCCACAAGTCAAACATGTGATCATTTCAATTGAAGATTGTTTATAATTGGATGCCATATTAGGATGATGGATGGATAAATGCAAGGTACATTTATATTTCAAATGTTGATTTGTGGGGACTACAAATAAAGTTACGGCCAATTTAAATCCCATGAAGATCAATTGAACTATAAATACAAAATTACCAATTCCATGTTGGGATTATTATTTAATCATCACCTATTTACATAATCTAAGGACATTCATGGTCAAATTAAAAATGAAAATGTTTTCCAAATGGGCAAGTATAATGAAAAGGTAACATTTCAACGTTACACTGTTATGGAAGATTAATTAGCCTTTTAATGGACCCTACAAATTCATCAAATAACAATTACATAAATATAGTGTTTGTTGTAAGGACTATTTGTAATAATAGATCATACTTACATTATGTACATTTTAAATAATATTAATCATTACATACATATTGTCATGGATGCCAATGTTGTGGAATTCATTCATTTGAATGTTCATCCATGATTTGTAATGAACTTATACTTAGCTCTTATTTAGCTTTAGTTCTAGTTCACTTTTAATTAGTTTCTAGTTAAGTTTTAGTTCATTTTTAATTAAATCATAATGTAATTCTAGTTGATTCTTAATTCACTTAAAATTAATTTTTAGTTCATTTCTAGTTACATTTTAATTCACTTCTAATTAATTCTTAGTCAACTTTTCATTCAATATTAATTGAGTTTTGATTCATTCATAATTCACACATGGGTGCACATGGGCACATATGGATGAACATGGACCACATGTAGGTTGGAAATTTCTTAAGAAACTTCCTTGAGCTAAATGTCCAATAGGTATAAATAGAGGTAAAATTTCCCATGATTTTCAATTTGTTCAACACCAATTTGGGTAATTTTTCAAGTCATAGCCTTGTTTTACTTTTTTTTACAATAAAGTCTTGTTAGATTTTTGTTTCACACATATCATGTTTTTGTTCTTATTTTATTGTTTCACAATTTAGATTTGGAACTAAGCTTGCCCTTGTTCTCATTTTGGTTAGAAAATCCCATAAACTTGGTTGTTTTCATGTTCATGATACTTACTTTCTAGGTACCAAGAAGTACCATATTAGGTACTTACTAAATACCTAGTACCTACCTAGCTACTTATTTAATTAGTAGTTAGAGATTTTGTTTGTGTGTACCTAGAGCACTAAATAGCTAGATTTTTAATAGGTAGTTGGTAGGTAGCTACTAACTAAATAGGTAACCATTAGGGTTAACATTTAAATAATTACTAAGTACTTACCTATTAGTTACTAGTTAGCTATAAAAGTACCTAACTATGTAACTAATACCTACTTCTAAATACCTACTAATTACTACCACTAACATTAAGTCTTTAAATTACCTATGCTAAGTATTAAATAAGTATTAGGTGGTCTAGGCTTACGTGCCATCTCACCTAATTTTAAGCCCAACCTAGGTGCCATAAATGTTACATTAATTAATAGGTTAAGAAATATTAAATATTTAAGCTACCTATGTTAGGGTTTAAATAAGTACTAGGTGGTTTAAACCTACATGCCATATTCTCTAATTTTAGCCCAACCTAGGTGCCACATATGTAACATTAATTAATAGGCTAGGTTAATTAATAAGTAATAAGTTAGGTTAATTGGTGATAGGTTAGGCTACATAGGTAATTAAATTTTAATTAAGTAAATAGGTAGTTAAATAGTTGTTAATAGGTAGTTGTGACTAAATTACAATTGGGTTACAATTAACTAAATCATAATTTGGTTACAACTAAATTGCAACTAAATTGTTTATCCCATATTGTTTGTTTTACATGACAAGTTTTTAAACTATATAAAGAAATGAATTATGAATGTTGGGAAAACATAAAAATGCTAAAATTAGTAATAATTTGGGATGAGCTAATCACAAAAGCTTAGCCTTAAAGGTTAGACCTAAAATGAAATAAAGTTTTATTAATTAGATGGCATTTGGCTTAAATTTGAACCCTAAATCTAAGCCAAACCTAGTTTCAAGCCTAGTTTAGGTTTGGGCCTAACTTAAGTTTAAATTTAGCTTAGATTTGGGTTTAATTTAGGTATAAGCCTAGCATAAGTTTGGGTTTAACCTACGTGATATGTAGCCCTACATGGGCAACATGCCAAAAAATTGTTGTTGCATGTTTGGGCCATGTGCCAACAAATTATTAGTTAAACTCTTTGCTTAACCTAATTGTAATATAATCAAAATTACAATTCAATGGCTTAGTTGGAATACAATTGAAATTTCAACTCAAATTTTTATGACTTCATGATTTGTTAGTGGATGAAGTTCAAAAGCAACCTTTAACTATATGTTAGATGTCATTTCCAAGTAAAATGGTCAAAAGTGAATATTGTTATAGTGGTGACATGTGGTATTTGGAATACATTGTAATTATATGAAATATGGAAAATAAGAGTTCAAATATGTAACATGGAATTTTGTTTTCCATTTTAACATGTAATTTTTTATTTTTGAATCACGAAGGATTGAAGAAATTGTAATATTTTGATAAGAATTATGTGCATGAAATATAAAATCATTGTTACAATCATGTCATTAATACAAAAGTGGAGTGTAGTTCACTAGTTTAAATCACTATGGGACCTTAAATCTAAAATATGTTCATTCACACTTTAATGATTTCACCTTGATTAAAGTTATTTCATTATAGGGTCAATAGGTAAACATTATGTTTTATTATTAGTTAACTTAATTCAACACTAATTGAAATAATTCATTATAATAATGAAATAAGATCCATGTTTCTTGAAATTCATTTTGAAAATTGAACAACTACTCAATTTTCCATGGCTTTCAATTTTTACGATGAGTATTGAATGACTACCCAATTGTCCCTATCTTTTAATGTTCATTGTGAAAATCAAGAGATCACTTGATTGTCATTAGTTCCCAATGTTTGTTGTGAAAATCAAATAACTATCCAATTATTGTTATCTCTTGATTAAAGATTTCAAAATTGAACAGTCATTTGATTTTCCTTTATTATCCTTGTTTCTTTATTAACATTTTGAAAATTGGTCGCCATTCGATTTTAGAGATTATTTGCGAGAAGTGTTGAGAGTCAAGTGATTGTTAGTTTTTCAATTTTTTCCACTTGATGTTTTAATAGTTAAACAACTACTTGATTTTTAATTTTTTTTGCCCAAGGTTCCAATTATCAAATGGTCCTATTTTTTTAATCCCCCATGGAAGTTCCAATAATCAAGTAGTAGTTACCAAATGTATGTTTGAGAATTATTATAAATTCAAATTGTTCATTTGAATCCCTTTGCATAATTTCTTGGTGATTGTGTCAGATTCTCTTATTAATTAGTTAAAGATGTGATGTCATCTATTGTTGATTTGTGAAAAAAGGAAATGGATTCAAATGTGGCATATGCTAATTAAGCATCACCGGGAGATGAACTTGTGTTTATGGCTCGACATTGGAAGTTTTTTTTTCTAGTGAAGAAGGTGAATCATAAAAAATTAGGACAAATCAATTGTCTATGTTAAAGAGTTGCCAATGTGATAGGATTGTTCTTGGTATTGGAAGAGAGGACTGGCATGGAAGGAAGTGTGATTTGGTGGATCATGTGGGAAAAACCATTCTTGAAAGGTGAATAACTACATGTTCAACATTAAGGAGCCTATTTTTTATGAAGATCTTGGCAAGAATCATGTTAAAGTCATAACATTGAATTGTCCAAATCACAAGTCACAAATCATGACAATTTGGAGATGACCATTGTCACAAACCATTCTTGATAGTCATTATTTGCTACATACGATGAACATCATGTTTCAAAGATTATGAGGAAGGAATTATTGGTGTGAAATATATATATAGATATATATGTTTGTGAAGAAAAGACAAAGGGATTCAAATGAAGATTCCAATGTAGCTACCAAATGAACACATGAACATGAGCTATGAACTTTGAACATGAACAATGAACATGTGAATTTGACTTTAATGAGCAACAAGGAATCTTTTATGAATATTCTTGACATGTATACAAAAATAATTTGTTTGTTTACATCACAATATTTTCCCAATTAAACCAATGGAACATTCAAGTCACAAAAATAATTTTCTCCAAACTTTTTTTTGGGGTAAAAATAAAGAGAGATAATTAAACCACCCAATATAATGTTGAACATAGTTAGTCAATTTTTATTTTACACTTTCAATCTAATGTGTGATTTCTCACACAATGAAACATGATTCATACTTACCATATTTAAAAATCAACATTAATCCAAAGCTTTAACAAATAAAAAACTATTAAATTAGAACATTAACAATTGGCACAATTATTGGCCATGGAAGGAAACACATAACATGATGTTTAGTGTTACAATGGACAGTGGTTTTTTACAAATTTTGGTGTCACTTTTGATTAGTTTTCCTACTTATGTAAAAGCTACAAATTGAGCCAACAAGTGATGAACTTATCGCGACTTCAAATTGAAAAGTGAATGAAAATTTCAAATTGCTCACAAAACATGACATGATGTAGTACATAGTACATGTTTTTACATGGCACCTATTTCCCCTATTTATCCAATGAGCTTGAAATCATAATAATAAAATCCATGCAAATGCAAGCTAAGAAGTTCCCAATTGGAATTTCATATTGCGTTTTGTTTGAAGTTTTGCCACACAAAATCTTACGATGACAAGAAATTTTTGGTATAATTTGTTATTTTGTATGTTTGTCCATAGATTGAGTCCAGTGGAAATAACAAGTTCACTCCCTATCCATCATGGGTTTGTTGGGATCCCCACTACCATGTACATGATTCTCAAAACATTCCAATTAACTTGGGTAATGCTGGCCATGAAGCCCTTGAAGTTTGGATTAGTGACAACCTTCTTTGACATCACCTTGTTAATAACTAAACTTGGATGTGAAAAATATTTTTGCAGGGTAACATAGTAAGCACTGCTGGAGATGCTCTCAGGAATCTGAGTTTCAAAAGGAATCTGAGTAAAGTTTGTTTGATGCGTGGACCTGTTGGGAGGTGGGTACAACGTGCATGCATGGAAGAACGAGAAAGTGGATTGGTGCTAGGTAACTTAGCGGCTACCTTAGTACAAATTGCAAAATCACACTAGGAGACAACATGCCTTCCAATCATACATTAGACGGTCAGGAAAAGAAAAAAGAAAAAACATGCACACAGGAGCTGAGCATAACAATTTGATTTGGTTTGGACTGTTTCCAATGCTGCGTAGGCAACAAATTTTCAGCCAAGTTTCCCCCCCAATAAAAGTGAAAAATAGGGAAAAGATAAAACGGTTGAGCAGATCCAATTAAGAGCGGAAAATTGATCACAAAGAGTTCAGATAAATAATGTACAAGACAAAAGCTGAGTTGACTGTTGGCAGCGGGATGATGTCACAGTACGTGTGGAAGATCTCCGCCAACCGGCAGTGGGTGCGAATGAAACTTGTAATGTAGTGTTTTTGAAAAAAATCTGGGAAGATTCAAGCCCCACAATGTGGAATGTATTATAAAAAAAACCAAAAAGGAAAGGCCCTGGGCCCTAGAACAAGCGGGCTCATCCAAATAAACTTTGTTCAAATCACAAAATCACCCTAGAGACAAAAATCATACATGAAACTTCAGGACCAAGAAAAAAGAAAAAACATGTGCACAGGAGCTGAGCATAACAATTTGATTTTGTGTGGCCTTTTTCCAACAAATTTTCAGCCAAGTTTTCACCCCAATAAAAGTGAAAAATAGGGAAAAGAAAAAACGGTTGACTAGAGCCAATTCAGTGCCGAAAATTGATCACAAAGAGTTCAGATAAATCATGTACAAGACAATAGCTGAGTTGACGATATGTCACTGGAAATTACACAGGAAATTACTACGTAGAAGATCTCCACCATCTGGCAGTGGGTACTTATGAAACTTGTAAGGTACTGTTTTTGAAAAATATGTTGGAAGATTCAAGAACAAGCAGATATTGACCTGGTCCGGGTAGAAAGAAAGAAAGAAAGAAGAATAAACTTTGTTCAAATCACAAAATCACCCTAGGAGATAACATGCCTTTTCCAATAATACATCAAACTTCAGGACCAAGAAAAAAGAAAACACATGCACGCAAGATCTCCGCCATCTGGCATGGTAGGTATGAAACTTGTAAAGTACTGTTTTCGAATTTGTGTGTTTCTGGTTAAAAATCTCTTGAAAAGAAAGGCAGGTTCTTTAATCAGGCAAGTTGATTTTGTTTTTGAGAAGTTGAAGTCAACTCAACTTTAAAGTTAGATATTAATTTTTATGAACAGTCGAACTCCATACCTATATAAACCCTGGTTTTAATATGATATAAAATTTTCTTGCATAAGGGAGTGTGTGTAATGTTTACATGGAATCAGACCCAATTTTGAATTGATCCTAGAGGTTCTTAAATTCGAAAAAATGTGTCCAAACTGAAATTGTAGAGTTTTAAAATTAAAAAAATCAAGCTCAAACTCACATTCCAAGAACCTCAAATTTTTTAAAGAATTGAAACTGGGAACCAAAGTTTTCTTAGAAAAAAGAATTGCTGAACACTAGTTTTTACCCATGGGTCTACCTCAGCGGGCAGGTTGCGGTCCTAGTTGACCGAGCCGCCCACGTGACAGTGGCGGTGTCGTCCCCCACCGTTTAGGACACACAGCACAGCACGCCTCCCTACTGGGCTAGTAAGGAATCAGCTGTGGAAGACTTTGTTTTTACTTTTTTACATTTACTATTTCCAGACGAGGTTATTTTGGTAAAAAGTTGAAAAAGTTGAGGGAGGTAAAAGGTTTTACCCCGCTTCCCTTCCCTTCCCCTATCCCCCCACCAAGTGTAAAGTTTGCAAGTCTCTTTTCAATACAACTACCTTACTCTATTTACAAGCATTCAATTCTTTTGGATAACCGGAGTCCACAACTTTCCGAATTCATGTAACTAGTCATTTGTGTTCTGTTCCATATAGTGAAGTAAATTTTTACTGAATTTTGTTTGGGTGGTTGTTTTTTTCAAAAAAAAATTATTACTGAGTTGTTCCTTCAAATGAAAATGGTCTAATCGAAAGGAAAATATGTATATTATTATTATTATTATTTATTAAAAAAACCCTAATGCCCCCATATTCCCCCTACCCGACTTCTGTATTCTTCTTGATTTTTTTTTAATGAATTTTTCAAGGTCTTCACAGGATGTAACAGGGATGAAAATTGATAAGTAAAAAAACACACCCAAAGGAAGAGGTAGTTGGAAATTATTTCAACAGGAGGATAATAATGGCTAGTATGGTGATTTTGGGGCAATTTTTTTCTTTTTCTTTCAAAGTAATGAAAAATTATGATTTTGACGCATACAAAAAGATTTTTGTGAAACAAATGGCCTTCATTTGCCAGATTTCAAAATTTTGTTAAAAAAATTGCCAGATTCCTACAAAAGGAATCTTAATTTCTTTACTTTAGACATGTTAAACATGTGGCTGACAATTCAATGTTGCAATAATCATCACATCCATAAGCACAATTTCCAAGTTCTGGATCATATCTGGCCTACAGCTAAATTTTCTGGTGGATGATTGGCAGTTAGACTACATCACAAAATTGCAAAAAAAAAAACCAATTGGCAGCCAGTTTATTTATTTGTTTTTCAAATTTTTCAGTATTAAAAAAGGTTCATTTCTCCAAAACTTTACACAAATTAGTAAAATTTACACTAGTAGGAAAAAATAACCCTTGTCAAAACTTTCCCAAATTTTTGTGGGAAGAAAAAAAATTTAATAAAGTTATCCATAAAGTCAGGCGAAGACGGCACCGGAATCCCCTGTTTGGTCACATAGGGGACGAGATTTTTAAAAACAGGAGAAAAGAGTACACTGAGCTACAAGGGGGCATGAAACTCAGTTTAGCAGCAAACTTGGTGCTAAACTGAGTTTGCCCTCTCCTTTCTTTTCCTGAACGCTTTCAACCAATCACTGCTGCTGCTATGGGTAAATTACCTATAAATCTTCTTGAACCTGGTGCATTTAATCCTGAGTCTCAGTATTTCATACCCTCTCTACTTATATAAAATAATTGGTGTTCGCACATGCTTGATTCGATAATTCGTGATTGACTGGAGCCCTCCCTCCCTCCCTTTACAGCCGTGAGTGGAAGTATGTGAGCCGTGGATCCCGGCCAAGAGTAGCCCCCTAAACCTTTAGTGGGAGGATTCATTTGCCAACTCATGTACTGCACTGATATGTGCATGAAGATATATAACTCCCCCCGTGACTACAAAGAATGATATAATTTTCTCTCTCTCGTTCGTGTACCACACAAGAAGTTAGAACTAAAATTTTACTTCTCTCGATCTATCGTTGCAGTTTCTGCACATTTTTGGCTCCCTTCCTTGTATTCAAAGATTGCTGTTGCTACTGCTCACGAGTTCAGATCATTGATCATTGGGCACCAGCGGGCAAGTGCTCATTTGATGCAGTCTAGCTAGCTAGTAAGCACAGGAGAAAGGAAGGGTCCGGGGGGTCAGGTGGGGTATCAGGGGTGGGGGCGTGCAGCTGGCTGCTGTATTTGGTTTTTTTGACGATCAGGTATGTTGGAGCAAACTAAGAGTCTAAATGGGTTGTTGTTGTTTTTCTTTTTCCCTTTTTTGGGTGGCAGGTACTCATGAATTACGTTCATTATAGATAGATAGATCGATGTTGTGCAGCTGCGGGGGGGTTTGGGGCTCCGTATTTATAAAATGCAATAATAATTTGAAGAGATTCGTGAGTAATTTGGATTGAGTTTGTTGCAACCTCGTGGTACTAAGAAGTAGCAGATCTGCAAGTAGTTGTGGAAATGTTTGTTTGCTGATCCGCAATACTGGTCTGCAGATGAGCCTGGCTTATCTATCTAGTTCGGTTATATATACGTGCTGCTGGGACGTTGATGTCAGACATGCGAATTGTTTTATTGTAGCTGCTCGATCCAGCAGAAGTGCATTAGTCAGTCGTGTGCCCCGAGTATTGTTAAGATCCTACGGGATAATGAAGGCCAGAGAGACACACACAGAGAGATTGAGATTTGGCTTTGTTCATGCACAGTTGTTGAAGCTTCACACACAAGTTTCATTGAGCGTTAGTTATTACAGCAGCAGCAGCAGCAGCTCGCCATGATGTTTTCAAACTTCTCTGACAACTACAGCGCTAGCTGATAAGGTGTTTGGAGATGGACTAATACATATAGTCCCGGAATTTATATATATATATATATATATATATATATCTGAGTGTTTTTGTGTTCATCTTTTGCAACCTGCAGCTTCATGAAATGCTTGGTTTTGATGTCCGCGACCAGCTTGGGGAGGTTTGCTTCCTGCGCAATCCTCCTCCTCCTCCTCCTCCTGCTGCTGCTGCTGCTGCTGGCTGCCGGCATCTGCTATTCCTGGATGCATGTGGAGAGGGATTACAGCAACTAATCTAGATTTTGCCTTAATTTGCTGCATCACTCTAATTGATCTTCTCCATCATCATGCTTTAGGCTGCTTTAATTAATGATGTGCTGCAGCAGCAGTTAGTCATGCATTTCGCTCTGAGAAGTATTCATGACTGATTCTTCTTCTCAAGCAATCCATGAGTCCTCCATAGGTTACATGAGAATATTAAATTCTAAGTTGAGTTGAAAATTTACAATCGTGTTATTCAGGAGTGATTGATTACACATGCAGTGGGTGATTTTATCACCCAAAACTCGCGCATTCATGATCATGTCTGGACTGACTCTGGATTCATGAGAAAGTTGATCATAGCTGCTGATCAGAATATGGTGTTGGCCGATTGCAGTTGCAGTAATCGAGAGACAGCAATTAAGAGTCCTCAGGCTATAATAAGCAAGATGAGCAGTCACCAGCAGCAGCTGCTGCAACAGTCGACTAGTGCACCACGTGTGCATGTGGGGTTGAGGCTCCATCCCACAGACGAGGAGCTGGTGGGATACTATCTGCCCAACAAAGTGGCCGCCACGTCAATAGACTTGGACCCCATCCGCTACCTTGATCTCTGCAAGCTGGAGCCCTGGGAACTCCACGGTGAGCAAAACAAACAAACACAATTACAATAATATATACTATTGTCCCATCCATTCCCATGTGTGGATCCCGCCAGTCCTCCATTTCCAGTTCTGCATTCGAGTTCTCTTCAATCAATTGCATGCAGCATACACTGGGTCACTAAAAGCACAAGTAACAAATTGTGCAATTCACAGTGAGGTTTGCAACATTCATTCCCAGTGTACAGCCTCACAAGGAAAGTTCGATTATGCCATGATCTAGAAGGATACTGCGATTATATACATGTTTTCATCGTCAGCTTCGGCGCTATATAAGACTGACTGATCAACGCTTGCTTGGTTGGGTGTTGTTTTTTTGTTTGGGTGATTTTGTTATGGTGGGTCTGCTGTTGCTGTTTGTTTGATCTGCTCCTGCTGCTGCTCCCTGTGTGTCTGGTCGGATGGGTGGCGCATATTCTCTAGATGTGTGCAAGGTTCAAGCAGATGATAGCAACCAGAAGCAAACGGATTACTACTTCTTCAGCCGCAAAAAAAAGAAGTACCCGACTGGCAAGCGTGTAAACCGTGCCACTGCGGCTGGCTTCTGGAAGGCGACAGGGCGTGACAAACCCATCCGCAACGAGCTACAGCAGCAGATAGGGATGCGCAAAACTCTGGTTTTCCACAAACACGGAGGACGTCACGGGATCAGAACCGAGTGGATCATGCACGAGTTTCGCCTGGACGATCGACTTGGCACGCCCGCCCATGTAAGCTTGCGGCAAGCTGCTCTGCAAACCCTTCTTATTCTTCGTCTTCTTCCTTTTTTTTCCCGTATTATCAATTCTACTCTCTTCAAATGGATGAACAGACCTGAGAGAGGGAATGGGACAGGTCTGGGGTAACTACATGTTTTACACTACTCGCATGTAGTTGAATCCCAATTCCAAAAAGAGTGTTCTCCCAAGGTTGGCTATTCTGGCTATTAATTACAGAGAGCCATATAATAGGATGATAAATTTGACATAAATCCAATAGCATCATCCATTGTACCTTAGTTATCTATAATGCTCATGGGCCATTGGGGAGGACCTGGCTCATTGGCCAGGTAGCCTTAAGCCATTAAGTGTGACCCATATTAAATGGCCTTTGGGGAGGAGCAGGACCTGGCTGAGTGGGGCGCAGGTGGCCCCTCAAGCCAGATCTGACCAATGACCATTGGGGGAGGAGAACCTGGCTGAGTGACCAGTGAGTGGCCATTGGGAAGGACCAGCTGGGTGAGGGATGGG
>Ga0209611_10008665_pt1 | contig 15762 bp, 13 predicted proteins | sample S1TSphgellanicum_3_FD_187693 | JGI IMG/M metagenome (GOLD analysis project Ga0209611, IMG submission 187693) | Host-associated microbial communities from peat moss isolated from Minnesota, USA - S1T2_Fc - Sphagnum magellanicum MG (SPAdes) (version 2) | ecosystem: Host-associated > Plants > Peat...
CCACCACTAGGTCAACTTCCAAAAATATGTACACACATTTGCATTAAAAATTGGACAAATTATTAGTTAAGCATGCAATGGAAACAATAATGAGACAAAGCAATACAAACTTAAGGGTTTCAGAAAACTTGCTGAAAATGCTTCATTTATCTCAAATAGATTAATGTCATTCTTACTCAAGCATGCATGTTTCAAAGCTTGTGGAATCACCAGTGCTAGTGATGTGGGATATTTTTCTAAGCTTTGTTGTAACATAGACATGTGAACTTCATGAACAAGCTATTCAAAATGGACAATTGCAACTAGTTGCCATTTTCATAACTACCTTAGGGACTTGCAGAAAAAGTGGAAGATGCAAACCTTGCAAAATGTCGCCATGCCACACCTTGCCCAACCATGGTTGTGGCTGCAACAATGCAAAAAGTTTTGCGCAACAACACAAATGGCAAAAAACCAAATTTGAACAAGCCTCAAATTGCCACATGACATACAAGAATACATATTTCAACACAGAGCTAGATTCAACATCAAAATACAGTAATAAGAAGAACCAATCCTAAAGCAAAAGAAGATAGATCCATGAATAACAATTTGCGAGGAAACATTCATTTCTTCTTCATACCAACAAAGATTTCGGAAAAGTTGACAAGTGCATTGCAATCCAATTTAAAAACCCTTTTGAACACTTTATAGCTACAGAAGGAGCTTCACAAATTGAACGGAATCAAAATCTCCTTACAAAATCAAAGAACCAATAGCTGAAAGAAAAATTGGGATGAAGATGGATTACTACTAGTGATGTGATGATTGTTGATGTTTGTGATACTTTGCAGTGGAGTTTTGAAAAGCTTGTTAATTAGCCAGTTGATAAAGTTTTAATGAACTGTGAGGTGGGAGTTGAGCTACAACAATTTCAATGGCATCGCACATCATTGTGCAGATCATGCAGCTACTCATGAATTGTAGGAAGAGGTGAACTTGTTAGCTACCAAGCTTGGGCTTGTCATGTTGCCGAAGTAGCACATGAAAGAAGCTCTGAAACCTTTAGACGAAAAGTTAGCTAGTGCAACATAGAGGACAATAAAAATTTGAAAGAGAAGTTGGGTAAAGATAAACATGTTGTGCATGTAAAAGGATAAGATGTCCAAAACCTGGAAAGGCTTTCTTTGAAATTGTAGTTCAACAACAATAGCATGAACTTGTTTCCAAATCTTTGAGCTCAAGAAGTAGCTCCACGAAAAAGTTGCAACCACCAAACTCAAAGTGTTTTACTTGGACAAAAGCTCCAAGCAAATGGAAAAATTGCAATTGAAGTTTTATCAAGTGATAAAAAAGAGGGATGACATGCACTTGTGGAAGTAGACAACAAGAGAATGGATTCAAACCCAAAAGTGAAGAAAACACAATCACAATGCAAAAATACAGTAGCAAGCAAACAACAAGGTTTAGGGTTGCCTATGCAAGGCTTTTCTTACAAGTTTCTTCAAATTTTCAAAAAATTTGTCACTTCCCTAAGCATTTATCATAATTTTCGTTAGTTCCAAAGTGCATTTATCACATTTTTCAGCGCTTTAACATTTATTTCTCTAAAAAAATTGTTTAAGGTTTTTAATAATTATTTAATGTCAAACCTAACCCAAGGCTACGATATATTGGTCTCAAGTGTAATTACTATTGTTGGCAAGTTTGTAATTTGCAATGTTAAATTCCAAGGGTTTAGGCTCTTGTGACCCATAAGCAAACCAACACCCTTATGGTGGAATTGGCACAAGAACTTATCGTAAAACTAATTTTTTATAGAACCAAATTTGAAAATTTGAAAAACAACTCTTGAACACAAGTTCAATCTCTTTAGAGGAGTTCCACTCATGTAACACTCATTTGAGCTTCTAACAATATCAAATCCAACATAACATACTAATGATTTCCCAAACCTGACCCATCTATATATTTCTATAGGTCTTTGTTTTGTTAGTGACCATGTTTTAACCCTCCCAAACTGAGCTCACCTTGCCAAACTTTTGGTATTGTCAAAAAGCACTTAACAAGGTAGTTGCACAGTGGCCATTTTACAATTTTTAGACCAATGTAATAGAAGTTATTGAATTTCTAGTGATTTTGTTCATTAAAAAGCAATTAAAATTTACAAAAATGGCTTTTTCTATAAATCAATGTTGAACAACATTTCAAATCCCAAACCTTAACATTTGGATTCACATTGGGGCCAATAAATTTTTTTCACAATTGATTTTTTTTGGAATGTTTTGTCTTTTAAAAGTTTGAAAAGTTGTTTTTGAAAGTTGTACCCTTAAGAACTTTGAAAATAATCCCACTTGGGCCAATGGCACAAGGTTCATTAAAAGACATGAAACATAGGATAATATAGGGTAAGAGATAATTTTAATGCAATCACTTGGGCCAATCAAAAGTAGTCATTTCTCCCATCCAAGGGAGTACATGGGATTAGACTCAGTTTTCAAATTGGGCTTAAAGGTTTTTGAATTGAAAAAAAGTGTCAAAACTAGAATTGCAGTGATGCACCTTTAGGGTTTGTGTAATATTGGAGGTTAAGAATTTTGTGGATTCAAATTTTGTAACAAAATGTAAACTCAAGGCAAGCTCTCTAATTCTCAAAGTGAGAGAATGCATGCAAGGCCCCAAGATGGGACTAGGATGACATTAGAAAATAAGACAAATCAAGAAATGAAGATAATGTAAATTTGGGACCAAAATGGTGCACAACCACATTTACAAACCACACCATGACCCATACTTGGGGAAAAGTCTTCCCTTAATAGTATATACTTTGCAACTCCTTGTGGGGTTAAATCCAAGTGACACTTCTACCCAAGATTCCCACTTCACAATCTTGAAATTGTCTAGTCTTGCCACATTGGAAGCTCACAATTCTCTTGTTTCAACTTGGGTTGCAAAGTATTCAAGGGCCAACAATGTATTTCAAACACCAAACTAAATGGAATGTTGCATTTTCTTTCTTCATAGTAGTAAGCTAAATGAAACAATTGACAATCCAAGATGGAAATAATTCAGCTCACTGGAAATTGAGAGAAACTATTTCATAAACCAAATATCAGAAAAACCTGTCCTCAACAAATGGCTTCTTTTAAGCTTAGCACAAACTATTTACAGTAAATCAATAAACTAAACAAGTGACAACTGTACAAGAGCTTTTGTAACCTCACTCAATACCAACAAAAAAGAATGGCCCAAATCTCAGATTAGTATAGAAGGCTACTGATAATCTGTATACTGGTCACTGGAATTATATCTGCATAGTAGGTTTCATAGATTGCCCATTTTTCTTGGAAACTGGAAATTGGGTTTTCGAAACTGCAATTGAATATTGGGACTTGAGATGCCAGATTTTGCAAGAAGCAGCAGCTATGGAAGCAACAACCAAATACAAACAAAAAAACTAAAGCTGTAAGTGGTGGACATAAGTCCTGCTTTGGGTGGTAGCCAACCCAATCTTTCATCTCCTTGACCAGGTTCTAGCCTTCAAAGTTTAATCAGAAAGAAAATTTGTCTTCAATTCATGGAACATGTGTGTGGAAGGAAACAATCTAAAGAATCATGTAGAATGTGTGACAATCTAAGATGATCAGTTGAGTGCAAAACTGTACTTTCAGGTCAGATATCTAGATCACTCAGGCAGGGGGGAAATGAGAATTTACTTATTCAAAACTCTAGGGTGAACAGGAAGGGAGAAATTGATTTTCCTTTGTGTTGATGGACAGGTGAAAAGGGGAGGAAGGTCACAAAATACAGGGTTCCATTGAAAGCTCTAGTGGTGGTGGTGAATCCAGATCAAAATCTGGCAGCACCTGGTAGTTTTCCTTCAATAGAATGCACAAATCTTACATATGAACCCACACTTGTGGCACACTGAGTTCCAATAAGTATATTCAACATTGGCACACAAGGCATGTTCAAAACCTCTGAACAGCTACAGAGCATTGTCAACTTCAACAATAAACCTTGACCACTAAGTCAGTGTCACTATAATGAGTTCTCTCATGGAGTTAGCCAATCATGTACAGAAAACTAGAACCTTAGAATGTTGTAAAGACTTATGTACATCACTTCTCCATAGATCCTGCACCTTCCTCTGCATGAAACAAATGTAGCAATAGCTACTCCAACCCAACAGCCAACCCATTCTCCCAGTTTAGAACCCATCTCTCTCCTCCTGTCAACAATCAGAGGACCCCATTTATGACAAGTGTTCCAGACATCATCTACACATTCTCAATAGCTTCCTTTGTGATGTCTAGCAGTCTGGAGAAGCAATGAGTTGAACATCAGACATTCGAAACAGTTTTCTCAATTGAATTCATAAGGCAGCTGTAGTTGTTACTAACCTTTAGAAGGTGCATTATGTGCCACATCTTTTAAACCCAGGTTTATGAAGGCTGGCAATCTGCATACTCCACATTATTTCTTGAAAACCTTCCATGTGAATCAATGTCAAAAATGAAATCAAAGTCAGTCCCTGACACAATTTTTTCACTCACTCCACTTGAACACCTTTCAATGATCCAAACAAAGAGAGAATGATGACCATCTAGAGCTTCAAGTTTTAGATGGAGGAAAAGAACTGTCAATCACAACAGAAATTTCATTGTAGCTAACCTGTAGAATTTGCAATTTTCAAGCACTAAACCAGGCCAACATTTGGCATCATCTGACATTGGATATGGATATATGGATTCACAAAAAAATGGAAATTTGTTTTTGTGGCAGATACATAAGCAAAATATTCAGAGAAAATTTTATTTTCACTTGAACTACTTTGTGAACTCAACCATTTAAAAGAGATGGAAGGAACAGGGCAACCAAGTTGCAATCTAAGAAAGCACAGAACTAAAGCCCAAATCCAAATTAGAAGGAAGTCTTCAGCCTGCAAAGAAGAGTTCAAGATTCCAATAAACAATTTCAAAGACCATATTACCCATCTTAAAATCTCATTGGAACAAGGAAAGGGGATGGCTTGAAAGGGGGACAAATTCAGAAGTGTTAAATTCATCAACACTGATTCAGAACATGACTATAATCATATGCCTATTAAGACCACCTTCCTCAACAAGACATGAAAGTACTAGGACATTGAAAGAAAGGTATGTAAACTATATCAAGCTATGTATAGGCTAAAACAAGCTCTGATCATGTTGACACATATCTTATCAACCAAAGTCTTGTGAAAAGAACTCAAGATGGAAACTTCGATTTTTTTCAAGCTACAAATTAGATACGTATTGTTAGCTTTTACTGTAGATGACTTTTTAAATTATGTACAATTTACTTTGAAAAATTCTCTTGGCCAAAGAATTTAACTTTACAACCAATATGAAATGATTAACCCACAAATAACTTCAAAGTATGTTCACCTAAAAGTTTTAATGCAAACATAGTGATTTTTTCTTTTAGAAAATGGACAATTTAAGTATTCTTGGCATTAATTTAATAAGTTGGATGGTAATCCTTATTGTACTTGTCTAAAGGAAAACATTATGTTTCAAAAGTATAGTCAAAACATTATTAACTGATCCTATGTAATATCAGAGCCTTGTTGGAAAACCTTTGTTTTTCTCACAAATACAAGACAAAAAAATTGTGTTCGTTGTTACCTCCATCAATATACAAAGCATTTGAAGACTTCAGACCAAAACCGATGGTCTCTTCAGCCTCAGGGGCTACTTGGCCTGGAGGCATGTAACTGAAAAACTTGGACTAGTCTGACACCATTTCAAACACAAATTTCATATCAGAGTCGAGAAAGAAAGAAAGATCATTTGAAGTATGCAACACAAGGGTAACAAAGATCTCTTCATCCTTAGGGCTAAGTAGGCTTCAAGAGAAGTACCATAGCAGCTCATTCTGTGCAGTCATTACATGGCCATGAAGAGGGAAACATGAATTAGAGTTTTGAAGTCCAAGTTTCCTGGAATCTGAGGCCCATTGCCATCGCACAAGACAGTAGCAACAAGTATAACTCCTCAAGGCAAGAGTAGAGTCAATCACTAGTACCTACCCTGAAAACAACCCACACAAAACTTTGGGTGGGCTGGTACTTATACACAATGTGCTATCACTCTTTCTATATACCCTTGCTGACAGAAAAGTTTCACTTAAGATCAAAGGGCAAGAGAAAGGGAAAAGTCAGTTGCAAGCCAAAAACAACCCAGGATCCTTTACAACCCATGGAAGAAAATACAAAACAGCACAGGGAGAATTCCATTTCAATGCAAAAAATTCTTAATCCTGTACCATGTAAACATCGAACTTGCTAACATATCATTCTTTTGCTTCACTGCAACAAGATTGCACATGAAGTGCAGCCATCCAACAAGCAAGTCAAAAAATTATCTTTAAAAAGGTCTATTGCCATTCAACCATCCATCTTACATACATGGCATTGAAATGTTTCACTGGGTAAGGTAGCCAACAACCCATCCATCTTGAATGCATCACCCATTATATATATCCTCCACAATAAGGTTAAGGACTAAAATGCCCTTATCACAAAATGAAGGCTCTGGTCTTGGAAGGTAGAGCCAACAAATTGAACTTGCACTACTACAACCTGATAAGTGATGCATCACCGCATGTTCTGCAACTTAGAATACATTGAATTCCATGAGCTCACATCGCCATATTGCTGGCTGGTATCTGAATTGCAACAGCCATGGTCCCAACCACCAAATCCTGATCAGTGAGTTATGTTCCTAATCTCATCACAAAAGCTACTGAAAAGGGCAAGAGACTTCAGACATGAAGTTGCAAGCATATCAAATTGAAGCTTGAAGGATCAATTCTTGGTGTTCCTGTTTACAGATGGTGGCTTGAGGTTTCTAAGACCTGTCAAACATTATTCTAATTTACATCATTGTACAAGAGGACAATTTGTAGGAGGGACTTGGTCATCACACATGGACACATATAGGGGGACACAGAAAGAGAGAGAGAGAGAGAGAGAGAGAGAGAGAGAGCTACCTATTTCTTCTTCTTCTTCTTCTTGTCACCTCCAAGAGGTTCACCACAAGGCTCCAGCTTCTGCTCAACCTTACATTCAAATGGCATCACTCGTGTCTCCCAGAATGTATCCTGGGTGATGTAGGTTGTGTGTATACGGCCCACGACATTGAACACCACAATGGTGTTTTCAAGGTCTTTTGGGTAGCGCCATGCCAGTGTGTCACTAAACTCTCCAGATGTGAAATTGACACCCCCATTGCTTGCAAAGGGTAACACCAACAGTGGGTTCACAGGAACCCTTTTCCCAAACTGCCAAATTGATCTCTTGACCTCCCCCAACATGGGGTTCAAACGATCAAAGCCGCTGCCACGGAGGTTTGACAAAGTCCAGGTGAAACTGCCACCTCTGTCACCCTCCTCAGGAAGTTGCTCCATCTGCCAGGGCTTCCCTTCAATTTTGGACATGGTTGCCTTCCCAGCTGTGAAGGTTAGCCCTCCTGCCGGTAAAGCCTTGATGTTTGCACGGACCCCCACTCGCACCTGCTCTGAGACCCCAACCTTCACAGAAGTGTTTTCTGAGGAGCCTGTCATGGTGACGGAGGTCAGCCCAGCATCAACAGGAACTATAGAGAGGTAGATTCTTGAGGGGAAGTGGCCTGTTTGCTTCTCCTCCCAGACTGAGTTCTCAACTGAGAGACGCACATGGTTAATGCCCACCATGAGCTCAATGAAATTTGGCTGGATGTCCACTGACATACGGAACTGGACATTGAGTTTAGCAACCTGGGGAAGCAAGGGCTTAACATAAGAATAGCGTCTCCGGCTGTGCCTCAGCTTCTCACTGTCATCCTGGTATGAGCCTTCAATGTCCATGACAAGTGTAGGCACATTCATTTGAATCTCCCAGAGCCCAAAGTGGGAACGTGCAATGAGGTCCCACAAAGACTCAGTAGCATCAGCATTTGCCTTTGTCTTCACATGTGAAGTGTGGTTTGCCCTTCCTCCTTCAGTTGCTCTCCAAAGCTGATACAGCATCCTATCCCGGCTTTGCTTTGCTAACACCTTCAACGTCAGCCTCAAGAAGAGCAAGTCAATCTCAGATCTCAATCTCATGAGCTCCTGGACACGGGGATTCTCAAATCCAACTGAAGTGTTTGCAGCTTCATTTGCCAGCGCATTATGCTCATCACGCCGCATCAGCAGCCCATGGAAGATTGAGACATGAGCACTGCAGCCTGCAATGATGAGTAGGCGCCATATGAAGTAGATGTGGTAACACAGCCTGGTGGCAACATGAATTGCTTCTTGATGGGTTCCCAAACCATGAAGCTCCAGATTCTCAGCCTGCAGCTTAATCTCTGCTGGAGGCAAAAGGTCCTTGAATGCTACAATTGACTTCTGCCAATCTCTTGTTAGGTTCACCTTCACAAACGGGTAGCCATCCTCTTTGGCTTTTGCAAGCTCATAGCCCATCAAAGCCATGGATGCAAAGTTGAGTGGCCTTAGAAGCTCTTGAGCAGTCTCAAACGAGCCTATCTCCACTGCCTTGAGGAGGGAGAAAGTTGTAAACCGTGGCATAAGCACACTCATTCTAAGCTCAGCTAGTGCCTTTCTCAACACCTTCACAACATAGAGGTCATTTCCTTCCACAGCTCTCACAAGAGCATGTCCTACTACTTGGCCTCCCACAGAGGCCTCCGTCTTGAGAATCTCCATCATCCGTCTCTGGCCTCGTGAATAAATAGTCTTCAGGAATACGCTGTCCTTGGACAACTCTGTTGCGTCTTGCCATAATGGCTGCAAGCTTGGAGACTCAATTTCTCTTGCAGCAAACCTGAGAACTTCCTCCACATCCGCATCATTACCTGACTTTGCTGCCCCTCTTTCTGCTTCTTGGAGTGCTTGTGCTAAGCTTGAGCTGCCATGCCTGGATAATTCCATCCCTATGTCGTTGACACAGCCAATGAGTTATTCATGTACTTTAAAAAATCTACTGCAAGATGGAACTAATCTTCATCGGTTCCCAGATAGCCCAAGAAACAACTTCCTTCGCACAGAAAGGTTGAAGAATAATCCTTTACACAGCTTCTTCTTCATGCAGAGTCTGCAGCAACAACAAAGCAAGTTTCTTCATGCACAGTCTCCAGGAGCAAAGCAGCCACCCATCCTTTGCAAGAAGCCCACAAACAGGTGTATCCAAAACATGTTAGATTCCTACATCATCAAGCTCTCGTAGGTTAGCTTGAGGTTCTTCAGCCTTTTGATGACAATCTCTCATTCTCTCTCTCTCTCTCTAGACCTCGCAAAGCAGCACAGCAACTTTCTGTTTCCGTTTCTCTCTCTCTTGCTCTGCAGAGACTGGGGAAGAGACACCACAGTAGAAAGCAAGAGTGTACAGATTTCAGTGCAAACAAACATAGATGCCAAGAAAGCTTCAGGCCCTAAGAAGAGAAAACACTTCAACAACAACAACAACAGTGACAAAAGTCCTTCCTTTGCTCCCTCCACTCTCATCAAACGCATAGAACATATGCCTCCTCTCCACAAACCTTCTCTTCTCTCTACATCGCAAAAGACAAAATCCAAGGACAGAAGAAGAGGTACCGATGGATGGCGTAAAGCAAGTACCTTCAGTGCACTTTGCACACTCTCCACTCCTCCTCCTTTGCAGCAGGCAGCTCGTTCTTTCTTTACGGTTCCTCCTTGATACCGACAAAGCACCGGAATACACGACAACCAGCAGCAGACGCTTCCTTGAATTCTCTCATCATCATCGCGTGTGCACAACGACGACGAGTATCATCTCTCTCCCAGATTTACCAAATTTACAACACACTTGCGGCAAGATTAGAGCTTTGAGCGTGGGACCCGAGCAGGCAGTTGCTTCTTTCTCTTCTGCGTGTGGCACCCGCCGCCCATGCTTTCGGGTCCCCGTTCTTTGTGCAGCCGTGTTCTTCTCTCTGTCTCTCTCGTCTCTTCTCGGATTTTCTGGTTCGCGTGCGTGCTTGCGTGTGGCCGTCGTGTTCCTCCCTGTCCTTGCGTCGGTTATTACAAACCCTGGAGAAGATGCGGCTCAAGCGGCTCGTACTTTCTAGTACCTATCCTGTTTGTCGGCACGTACGCACACAGAACCAGTACAAAACCACGGAACAGGTCTCACAAGTGAAGCAGGATGGATTCCGTGGGCCCCATGCATCATGATCTCGTCGCGACTTGGAATGTAGAATCTTCTGATGAAACCCTCTCTCTCTCTCTCTCTCTCTCTCTCTCTCTCTCTCTTTGTGATGATCATCATTTGATGGCTGGTGAATTGCAGCGTATCGGAGATCCGATTTGTAACCGGCAACAAAAACTGTAACACATCCTGGTGGTCTCCTAGACACATCTGCCTCCAGAGCAGGTGAAGCTTGAAACTCTTCCTTCCTCCAACCCCCCCATTGTTAGAAGAAGCTTGCAGCTCAAAGAAAGTGCAGCAGCTAGAATTCGGTGAGAAGAAGAAGAAGAATATGAAACAGGTCTGGAAAGTGTTGTTGTGGGAGTAGCAAACTGACATCAGAAGAAACATGGGGGTAATAAGGATCGACAGCAAAAGTCCAAAGCTCTCCTCTCAGGGGAAGAGCTCCATTTGTCAGTCAGGCAATGGCAGAAGAAGCTGTAGCCTACTAGGTACCTTTTATTATATATAAATCTCAAGGAATGAATGAATGGGAGAAGGACAACCTGCTTGTTGTAGAACATTCTTGAAAGGGAGATGAACAACATTGTCTCATAATAAGATCAACAAGAACTTCTCTTATGATCCCAAATGGGAGAAAGGGAGAAAAAGTAATCCCAATGGGCAAATGGGACAACAACAAGAGTGTTCTTGTCCATCTTATCATTATGGGAGAATATATCTCTCTTATGGGAGATGAGAGATGTTCTTCATCTTCCTTTCTTCTTCACCCTACTGTCTCTTCATTTTCCTTCCTTTTTGTTCTTCACCGTTTTGTCTCTTCATCTTCAGAGATTGCATGGTACCAATACCATCAGTGTACATTATTGAAGGGGATTGATTCCATGGGGAAATGCACAAGAGTCACTGCTCTTGACAAGAAAGACATTTTGGTGTTTTAAAAGGTAGTAAGTAGATGGTACTTTGGTGTTTTTAACCCTGGCTGTACACAGACTAGGGTTATAGTATTAATGGACTGAGGGTGTTGAATAGGCTTGTCTGTAGGTGCTTAGAAAAAATGTTGTGGTCAATGAAATTGCTGGATTTGGTGGTTTAATTTATTTAGTTTAGCTATCTTGAGTGAACTAACATAGTGTGATTCATAGTAAGTAGTTCATGAGTGCATTCATAACTTTGTTTTTTTTCTGTTTTTGAAAAGAGCCATATTCATTGGCCCATCAACAATTTTTTCATAACATTGAGCACTCCCCTAATAGAAGCACCTTTTGGACCCCAATTGCAAAATAGAAACAAATGTATTCCCCAACAGCCTACAACCCTATACAACTTTATTTATAAATATACCATAGATTCAAAAAATGTACAAAGGAATAAGAAATAGGAGAAGGGAGAATTTACAGAATGTTAAGTTAACAAACCATATGTCAAAATCTCTCCATGTCGACCATCGACCTCTTGTAATAGGTTGGTGATTGGGGTGTGTCCTGAAGGGGTGGAAGTCAAGAAGTAGTTAGGCCTATTGTTACCACCCGATTTAAGATGGAGGATGCTTGCATCCTTTGTATGTGATTGAATTTTTTTGACAAAAAAAAAAAAACCAAGACAAAAAAAACATGATAAAATTCAAGCATGAGTTTCATATATCCTATTGAAGAACATGTTGGAAAATGTATGATGGTGGAGATGCTCCAAGATAGAATTTTTAAATCAAATCATTTGTTACCTAATGAGTTGTCCAAAAAGAGGAAAACACACATAAATTGAAGGTGGTAAAAAATCATATGCCACTTTGAAATGTTGTTGGAAAATGAATGTGTTGTTGTCAACTCATGCTAAAGCTTCAACAAATAATGTTGATCAACCATAAACCTAACAGTTATGATTGAAATTACAAGGGTTCAACTCCCTAAATAGGTTGTTAGGGCGATAGTGGCTATTGGTATGAACTTGACACCATAGAAAGTTATTGGGAAAGAAGCTTGTATGTTTACAAATTAAAGGTCCTTCTAGGTTATTAAAAGATTTTAAACCCAAAAATCACCCAAACACTTAAAAAAAGGAGGAATCAAATAAAAGAAAGGACTTTATGAAGGTGGAACAAAAAGGTGTGCATTATAAAAAATATGATGATCGTTGCATGAAACAATGAATTAAAATTCCAAAGGTTACCGTAACATATCCCATTTTAAAAAGAAGGTCCACATGTTGAACATCCTCTAGTACAACATCTTTAATGAAGGATGATATGAATGATATGATGCCCAATGGAACCAATAAAACTCTAATTCTTTTTAATGGGGTGTTAAATTGTGATGGAGTGTTGAAATCAAGTGGTAGACTAGAGGGGGACCATGCTACACATTTTTTAAGTTAGATAGAAAGGCCTATCACATGAAGTTCGATTTGAAAGTGCTTATAAATAAATGATACAATTAAGGGGGGGCATATGATGTTAGTGTCATCTACAATAGGTTGAAATTTTAAAAAAGGAAACAATTATTTATAGAATATAAAGCCTTAAGCAAGCTAATGCGAATAATGCATTTCCTAGGGGATGACCTTAATGGGTTCCCATGGTAGATGGGATGCTTGTGACATCACCTTCATGATTATAGTGGTTGTGAAACAAAAGATATTCAAATACATAGAATGCATGAACAAAAGGGATGAATTGTATGATGTCCCCACCTGTTACATGAAATTTTTACTATACAATTCTTTTTGACATTGAATTAAAAACATTCGCCATGGCCAACTAAAGAATAACCCAATCAAGGTGAAGGTCCAAGGTGCACCTAATGTTGTGGATTATTGTTTCACATCTAGCCTTGGTTGTAACTCTGAATCAATGTAGGGATAAATGTGTTGTGAAGGCATTGCAAAATTGAAAACATAAAACATGGTTTATGAATTGATACAATTTTTCCCCCTTAGTAATGGGACGAACTCCACCTAAAGGTTTGATCATGGCTAAGAAACAAACTGTTTTAAGGACATGTGCAATTTGATGTGGAATGTGATCTTGTGCGATATGAGAACAAAGTTGAAACAACTATGAAAAATAAAAATCCTATGGGTGAAAATAATCTCGAAGGTGTTCAAGAACTATCCCAAAATGACCACTTATAAATAAATGCAGCATGCATTGGAATGCCACTTTGAAATATTAGATAAAAGTTTAAGGTCTTGGTTTAGTTTATAATCTTTTGTGAGAAGTGAGAAGAAACCATCTAATTTAGGATGTAAAGCAATGAAAGTTAAGGTGGTGTCAAAGGATGTGAATGTAGGAGAAAATGGTGCCAAAATGCAAGTTGCACGAAAGTATTCCCTTGCACTTTAAGAAATTAAATTGTGGAAAAGTTGTTTATAAGTTAGAAGATCATGTTGAAGAAGAAGCATTAAATTCATACTTGTTATCAAAACTTAAGCCCATAAAAAGAATTCCTCTAATAGATTTTCTTATTTGCCTACTATAAAATGTTTGAATCAAATCTATGTTCCCTTATGACATATAGCCCCAACACAAAGGGGGAAAACAAGACACCATTGGGGTAACAAGAGGAACAAATGCCAAGTTACCACATCATAGTGGTCTTGTGCCTACTTATCTAATGGAAAATGAAATGTTGGTTGTACATCACATTGTAAAAAGATAGGGATGCAATCGTATAATCAAAGACGATGAAAACTTAAATGGAAGGACTTGAAGACATCTAATGTCAAAACCCAAACCCAAGTTGATGCAAGTGGGGTGGGAACAAGGGAGGGTATTGAACTAGGATGGTCATAAGGGTTTGGATTAGATGGATTAAATGCCTAATAGGAATAATGGTGACAAATTAACCTTTGAATGGTAAATTGACACCTTCAGGTGGAGCAAGAAGTTTTAGGTGGAGGTTAAAGGTGTGTTGGGGAAATGAAGGTATGTTGCAGGGTTTGATCATGAGCCATTATAAAGGCTAATGAAGTGGAAGGGGAAAAGGTCCTACATGTGCATTATTAAAGGGATTTGGGGAAGTGTAAGGTTGGGACCCCACATTTGCACAAAAGGTTAAAAGCTAGTGGGGGAACTAGTTAATGGTGTTTGGTTTGTGAAAATAGTAGGGGGAGTGAATGGGCGGTTTGTGGTTTGCATAAGAAATGGGGGGGGGTGCATGAGTAGGTCTGTGGTGGTGCACAAAAGGGCAAATGGGGGATGGGAATTATAAGGTTCAATGAGGCATGATGAACTAAGGGAATGGAACGTTTAGTGCCCATGAAAAAGGAAGTTTACTAAGAGCACATAATCCACTTTTAAAAAATTGCCTACTACTACAAGGCAATTTTAAACCTATAGAACCAACCACACAAAATTAAGCAAATCAAAAGGAAAAAAAATTCAAAATTACTTAGGGTTCCCTGATTAAGGTGTTATGCCAATGCTAAACCCTAATTTTGCCATAGTTTTGGATGCCATCAAAACTATTTTATTGGGTTCAACACAACCTATACACCCTGATATTAAAATATCACAATCCACACTCCTTGTCACGAGTCTTGTACCTTGTTAATTTTGCCACACATTTATGACATAACGTATCATATGTAGAAGCAATGTGCACCTTGGTTGCCTTTAGGATTCAACCATAACAACCTGTCACTTTTGGAACTAAATGGCAAAAGGGATACCTAAACCTTTCTCCTCTTTGCCTCTAGTTGCCTAATTTTATTTTTCTAATCCTAATTAATGACTAGATGATATGAACATAAAATTAGTTCAGAAATGAACTTCTTTTTTATATTTTATCTTTATTTCTACTGTCAGTTCTTTAGTTTGATTCCTACACCCGCCAACATCACAAATTTTTTTTAAAAACCCCTTGCTTGGTCACGGAATTTGTAAACCTTGGATGTTGAATGAAGGGCAACAATAGCAGCACGAGTTATACAACAAGAGGAGGGAGGTGCTTATAAAGCCAAATTGATGTTGATGTTATGCTTCATGCATATTCAGGGATGTTATTTCATGAGCTTGCAAACATGAGCAAAGGAGTAGGACCGAATCTTTTTTAGAATATTTTTCCCATGTTGACAAAATATTTTCAAAAAATATTTTTTGACACCTAGGATAAAATATGTCGCAACCCCACTTTGGCCAAGTGTGGGGGTGAAGCCCAACACTTGGAAAAGTTGGAGGTTAGGAGTCTTGCGGGACTCCCGAATGTTTAGAGCTCGACAGCAAGGGGCAAAACACCTCGCATTAGGGTGTTCTTGGTGTCATTGGAAAGTTCTCAAAGCGTAGATGTCTAAAATGACCTCGCATTGGAGATTTGGACATCTGTAGTGCAAGTTATGGGCAAAAGAAGGGCCGGGAGTCAAACTGGCAGTTTGACTCCCGACCACTAAAAGTCAAGAATCGACCAGTTTGCGATGTCCGATTCGGGTGTGCTACACGGCGTTGGAAAGATCTTGACGAGGGCTACAACTTTACTTCAGACCTCGTCGCGATCGGAGGTCAGGGCGAGAAGATATGACCTCCCAAAGTCCCGGGACTCCAACCGGGACGATTTCGGGACAATTTCGGGACTCCAACTTGGGAGTCCCGGGAATTT
>Ga0209611_10008669_pt1 | contig 15756 bp, 18 predicted proteins | sample S1TSphgellanicum_3_FD_187693 | JGI IMG/M metagenome (GOLD analysis project Ga0209611, IMG submission 187693) | Host-associated microbial communities from peat moss isolated from Minnesota, USA - S1T2_Fc - Sphagnum magellanicum MG (SPAdes) (version 2) | ecosystem: Host-associated > Plants > Peat...
AACAGGTGTCGCTCGACGGCTGGCAGCGCGCAGCCAGTCTCGATGAGCTCGAGCGCGCCGCCATCGCCGAGCGCAAGCTGCGCGAGCCTCCACAATCCTGAGCGTCGCGCTCCCTGGGTGAGCGATGCCGAGCATCCAGCCGACGGCCGATTCGCGCCGGAAGCAGGGGAATTCGAATCGTCCCTAAACCTAAACCCGCGAATATCCCAGGACGATCTGCAGCTCGCAATCGACGCCGACGCCGGCGTGATCCATGTGAAACGCAAGATAATCCCCGGCACTCAAGGCCAGCGACGGCCGGCCCGATACCTGTCGCGCGGCCGTCGAGCCCGCGCCGTCGAGCGGCACCCAGGATTTCAGGATAACCGAATAGAACAGATCCTGTCCGAGCCCGCCGTCGAAGATCGCCTGCAGACCCATGGGATTGTCGATGCTCACGGCTCCGAAATCGGCACTCGAACTGAAGGGGGCATAAGCCTGAACGGTCGGCGCGAAGACCGGGGCGGAACCGCGACTCACTTTACCCTGACAAAGCACTTCGGCGAAGCCGGCCGCCGCCGGCGCCGACGTGAGCATGAACGCGGCATCGATGTTGAAGGTTTCGAGGACCATGTTCCTGGTGACCGGGAAATAGGCGTCCGCGCCGTTGCCATACAAATTCACGAGTTCGAAACCGAAACTGACGCTGTTCATGGGTGCATCTCCCGTGGATGGATTGAAACCGATCGTTGTGGCCGACGCTACGAGTATTCGAGCACGGACCGGAGGTCGACGTGGTTCGTCGACCCGCCCAAGAGGATGCTGAAGATCACGTGGTCCCCGGCATCGACGTGCAACGCTGGAATGGTCGAGTTATGGGTCTCGGCCACGGAAAATTGGCCGCCGGCGGGTGTCCAGGCCCGCAACGGGCATGAGTAAAACACGTCCTGCAACGGCGCTGGATCGAACGCGAAACCGAGCTTTGCCGGATTGAAAAGGGCGAGCGGCCCGAAATCGCTCGTCGCCGCGGCGGCGGGTGGCATGCCGCCGGTCTCAACGCCCGAGCCGTTGCCGCGCGCAACCCAGGCGCGGCACAGCGCCTGGGCGGAACTGCCGGCGGCCGCCGGCAGGGAGGCGGATAACGCCGCGTCGATGCTGACGGTGTCAAGGATCAGGCCGCGCGCGGCTTTGAAATAGGCATAGGCCGGCGAGTATGCATGGCCTCCTACGGACCAGCGGAATCCGGCGGTGCCGCGCGCGCCGCGGCGCTCCGGCTGCGCGCCCTGGTCGTGGACGTCCGAACACCCGCTGAGGTTGAGCACACCGGCGCTGATCCCGGCGAAGCCGAGGGCGCTCGACTTCAGGAAAGTTCGCCGGTTGACTGGGGCAGCCAATCTGTCCATCGAGGTGCCGTGCCCTTCAAGGCATCGGAATGCCCTTCAAGGCATCGGAATGTCCGTCAAGGCACCGCAATGCCGACGCTCTCGAGCACGGGATCGAACACGATCTGGGCCCGACCGCTCTGCAACTGGACCAGCAGCCGCGCGACCTTCTGGTCCAGTGTCAATTCGATTTCTCCATAGTCCGTGCCTTCGCGCAGAATGAAGGATTCGATCACGGCGCGCAGGGTTTCGGCGGACAGCGACGTGTACGGTACGACGACCGGTTGCGCGGGCCCGGCCGGTTCCAGGCTCATGAAGGGCGGCGGATCGAGCGGCGGATCGAGCGGCGGATCGCGCGGCGGATCGAGCGGCGGATCGTGCTGTCGCTCACGATCCGAACAGATGGCCGAGTTCGTCCTGTTTCGTGCGCAGGTAGTCCTCGTTGTCGATGTTCGAGGCGATCACGATGGGCACGCGCTCGATGACCGTGATGCCGGCGTTGGCGACGGCGCCCACCTTGTCTGGATTGTTCGTCATGAGGCGGATCTCGGTCACGCCCAGGTCGCGCAGTATCGCCACCGCGGCCGAATAGTCCCGCGCATCGACTGGGAAGCCGAGTTCCCGGTTTGCGTCCACCGTGTTGGAGCCCTGATCCTGCAGCGTGTAGGCGCGCAGCTTGTTGATGAGCCCGATGCCGCGGCCCTCCTGCCCGCGCAGGTACACGAGGACGCCCGACTGCTTGGCCGAGATCCGGTCCAGGGCGAGATCGAGCTGCGCACGGCAGTCGCAACGCAAGGATCCGAATACCTCGCCGGTGAGGCACTCGGAATGGATGCGGACGAGCACAGGAGATTTCAGCGGGAGGGGCCCCGCGACCAGGGCCACGTGTTCCAAGCCGTCCGCCGCGCGGTATCCGTAGATGTCAAAGGGTCCGCAGCGTGTCGGCAGGCGACTCACCACGATTCTCTTCACGGTGGCACGAGGTTCGATCACTCTTTCAGGATACGCCATGTCATAACACCCTGCGTGAGGCGCCGCGCGAGGCGCCGATTCGTTCGATCTCGGCTGCGTCGCACGCCCAGGCGGGACTCGTCGAAAATCCACCGCCGTCGATTCGGTCGGGGAGGGACAGTCTACGCTCGTCCAGGGTCACCCACGCGAAGCGGTGACCGCCCGGCGGCTCATACGTCAGACCCGCACGCGGCGCGAGCCGCGTGAGGTTCATTTGTCGAACAGCTTGGCGGCCGTCTCGGCGATCAGTCTGCCCTGGTGGCGGGCTCCGTCCAGTTCGATCGCGCTCGGGCTGCGCTGACCTTGTCCGCCGGCGATCGTGGTCGCCCCGTAAGGGCTGCCGCCCACGATTTCATCGAGGCTGAGCTGGCCGGCAAAACTGTAGGGCAAACCGACGATCGTCAGGCCGAGATGCAGCAGATTCGTGATGATCGAGAACAGCGTGGTCTCCTGGCCGCCGTGCTGGGAAGCCGTGCTCGTAAAAGCGCCGCCCACCTTGCCATTCAAGGCTCCGCGCATCCAGAGGCCGCCGGTTTGATCGAGGAAACTCGCCATCTGGGAGGATATTCGGCCATATCGGGTCGGCGTGCCGACGATGATCGCATCGTAGTTCGGCAAATCATCGACCTGGGCGACCGGTGCGGCCTGGTCGAGCTTGTAGTGCATTGCCTTCGTTATTTCTTCCGGCGCGGTTTCCGGCACCCGCTTGATGTCGACGCTCGCGCCTGCGGCGCGCGCGCCCTGCGCTATGGCGTTTGCCAGCGTTTCGACGTGTCCGTACGAGGAATAATATAGAACCAGAACTTTCGCCATGGGATCTCCTGGGATTGAATGGCCGACTAGATTACCGCGACTCCAGTATCTGGAATACAATTATGTTTCGATAAATAGTATCGGAATTATAGATATATGGTCCGCGAAGGCCCCTGATCGCCCCCTTTGGCGAGACGCCCGATGTCGGGCACACTGTTGGACGTTGTTTCGTGGCGCCGCCCAATGTCGGTGCCGTCGCCCGGAGTGCTGCCATGTGTGGAATCGTCGGAGTCGTTGCCGAGCGCAACGCCGTCCCCCTGCTGCTGGAGGGCCTGCGGCGCCTCGAATACCGCGGCTATGATTCAGCCGGTCTCGCGGTCATCGATGCCGGCGGGCGGCTGAGTCGGGTGCGCACGGTGGGGAAGGTCAAGGTGCTGCAGGACGCCGTGATGGCCGATCCCATCAACGGGCACGTCGGCATCGCGCATACCCGCTGGGCGACTCACGGCATTCCGTCGATGCGCAATGCGCACCCCCATGTGTCACGGGACGGGGTTGCGATCGTGCACAACGGGATCATCGAAAATCACGACGCCTTGCGCGCCGATCTCAAGGAGCGGGGCTACAACTTCAGCTCGGACACGGACACCGAGGTGATCGCGCACCGGATTCACCATCACTTGGAAAACTCGCGCGATTTGTTCGGCGCCCTGCGCAGGACCGTCGGCGAGTTGCGCGGCGCCTTCGCGCTCGCCGCGGTCTCCGAGAAGGACCCGGAGTGCATCGTCCTCGCGCGGCAGGGCTGTCCGGTCGTGATCGGCCTCGGCATCGGCGAGAATTTCGTCGCCTCCGACGTCGCCGCACTGCTGCCGGTGACGCGCCGCTTCCTGTTTCTCGAGGAAGGCGATATCGCAGAAATCCGCCGCACGTCGATCCGCATCCAGGATGCGGGCGGCCGCGACGTGCAGCGCGCGGTTCGGGAGAGCGACCTGCCTGCGGATGCGGTCGAGCGGGGACAGTACCGGCATTTCATGCTCAAAGAGATTCACGAGCAACCGCTTGCCATTGCGCAGACGCTCGAGGAACGGATTGCCGACGGCCGTCTGCTCGACGCGGTGTTCGGACCGGGGGCGGCGCCGCTGTTCGCGAAGGTCAGGGCCGTGCATTTTGCGGCCTGCGGGACCAGCTACCATGCGGGCTTTTCCGCGTGCTACCTGCTCGAACAAATCTGCCGGATCCCGGCACGCATCGAGTTTGCGAGCGAATACCGTTACCGGGTTCCGGTCGTGACGCCGGACACCCTGTTCGTCACGATCTCGCAGTCGGGCGAAACGGCCGACACGCTCGCGGCTCTGCGCACTGCGAAGCAGTCCGGTTACCTGGCGACCCTGACGATCTGCAATGTGGCGGAAAGCTCGATGGTGCGCGAATCCGATCTCGTGCTGCTGACCCGGGCCGGGCCGGAGATCGGCGTGGCTTCGACCAAGGCATTCACGACTCAGCTGGCCGCGCTCAGCATGCTCATCATCGCACTCGCGAAGCGGCACGGCATGGATGCGGCGGCGGAGCGGGAACTGGTCGACCAGCTGCGCGAGCTGCCGGGGCTCGTCGAACGGACCCTCAAACTCGATCCCCTGATCCAGAGCCTCGCGGAGACTTTCGCGGACAAGCATCACGCGCTGTTCCTCGGCCGCGGCCCGCTCTACGCGATCGCGATGGAAGGTGCCCTGAAGCTCAAGGAAATTTCCTACATCCATGCGGAAGCCTATGCCGCGGCGGAACTCAAGCACGGTCCGCTGGCGCTCGTCGACGAGGAAATGCCCGTCGTCGCAGTTGCCCCGAACAACGAGCTGCTCGAAAAATTAAAATCGAATCTCGCCGAGGTCCGCGCGCGCGGCGGCCAGCTGTTCGTGTTCGCCGATGGCGCGGCGCAAATCGACGACGTGCCCGGAGTGACCGTGATCAAGCTGCCGGTGCGCGCCACGGAGTTCCAGGCACCGCTCGTGCACTCGATTCCGCTGCAGCTGCTCGCCTATCACGTGGCGGTGCTGAAAGGCACCGACGTCGATCAACCGCGCAATCTCGCGAAGAGCCTCACCGTCGAATAGCAGCCGCATTTCTGCCGTCATTTAGAGGGAGCCTACATGCAAACACAGATCGACGAGATCGCCGACGGCGTCTACCGCTTATCAACTTGTGTCCGCGAGGCAGCGCCGGGCGGCTTCACGTTCAATCAGTTCCTGATCAACGGCGACGATCCGCTGCTTTTCCATACCGGACCGCGAGCCATGTTCCCGCTGGTGTCCCAGGCGGTTGCGCGCATCATTCCCCGTGAACGCATCCGCTGGATAACCTTCGGACACGTGGAGTCCGACGAGTGCGGATCGATGAACGAATTTCTTGCGGTTGCGCCGCGCGCGGAAGTCGCGCACGGCGCGCTCGGGTGCATGGTCTCGCTCGACGACCTGTGTGATCGACCGCCGCGCAAGCTCGCGGACGGCGAGGTTATCGATCTCGGTGGCAAGCGCATTCGGCACATCGATACTCCGCACGTCCCGCACAACTGGGAGGCGCGCGTACTTTTCGAGGAAACGACCAAGACGCTCCTCTGCGGAGATCTCTTTACGCATACCGGCGACGGACCGGCGCTGACTGATGGCGACATCGTGGGTCCCGCCGTCGCTGCAGAGGAGTTTTTTCACGCCACGGCGCTTACCGTCGTGACTGCGGCGACGATCCGCCGGCTGGCAACACTGCAGCCGCAGGTGCTGGCCCCCATGCATGGGTCATCGACGCGGACGCGGTGCAGTGACGCATTGCTCGAGCTCGCCGATGCGTACGAGCTGATGGTCAAACGGCGCGAAAGGAGCGAATAGCCGCGCGCGATTGCCCCTGTTGAGTTGGACACAACGACAATCCGGAGAAACTGTTGCCGTATCTCGTGTTCATGGAATTGAAGTTGGGCAAGTGACGGGCGGGCGGCTCTTGACAGCATGGGGAACGACCTCTTTTCAGCCGCGTACTTCCGCAAGTTCTACCTCGATCCGAAGACCCGGGTCACGACACCCGCCGAGATGCGTGTGCGCGCCATGCTGATCGCCTCGGTACTGCGCCATGCCGCCGTCCCGGTCCGCCGGATCCTCGATGCCGGCTGCGGCATCGGCCTGCTGCGCGGCGCGTTCGCGGCGGCGCTGCCGCGCGCGCGTTATACCGGCCTCGAGGCCAGTGAGTATCTGTGCGAGCGCTATGGATGGACCCCGGGATCGATCGTCGACTTCGCGCCGCGCGCACCCTACGACCTCGTGATCTGTTACGACGTCCTGCAGTATCTCGCGGATCGCGATGCACGGCGGGCGCTGCTGAATCTGCCCGCACTGTGCCGGGCTGCCGTCTACTTCTCCGCCCTGACTGCACAGGATTGGGCCCAGAACTGCGACCGCAGCCGCACCGATCCCGAGGTGCATCTGCGCACCGGTGCCTGGTATCGGCGATTCCTGCAGCAGAACTTCTCCTACCTGGGCTTTGGCGTGTGGCTCCTGCGGGGGGTGACTCCGGTGCTCTGGGAACTCGAGCGCGCCGATGCCGGCGTCACGGTGTCCCGAGCACCCAATTCACGAGCGCCGCATGCACCGGCTCGCCCGCGCCTCCGTCGACGCGTGCGTCGTTGAGAAGCGACACGACGGCATAGGTTCTGCCGCTGCGTGCGGTGACGTAGCCCGCGATGCCGCTCACGCCGTCGATGTGACCGGTCTTCAGGCGCACCGCCCCGGCCGGGCCGCCCTGCATACGCGAGCGCAACGTCCCGTCGACGCCGGCGAGCGGCAGCGAGGCGATGAACTCTGGGGCGTAGGGGCTGTGATAGGCGAGGCGCAGCAGGGTTGCCATGATGGCCGGAGAAATCTGGGTCCGGCGCGACAAGCCGGAACCGTTGTCGATGTCGATCGCGGCGACGTCGAGCCCTTTCGCCCTGCCCCACTCCTCGAGTGCGGCCACCCCCTTCTCGACCGTTGCGGGGGCGCCGAAACGCTCCTCGCCGAGCGTCAGCAACAAGTGCCGCGCCATGAGATTGCTGCTGAACTTGTTGGTCAGGCGCACGATTTCCGCCAGGCTCAGCGAGTCGAAGCTCGCGAACAGCCGGGCGCCGACCGGTGTTGCGGCAATGCGCAAGCCGCCGCCGAATTCACCGTCCATCTGGAACCACAATGAGACGAACGTCCCGAACGCATACTCCGCCGGCTTCAACAGCACGCGCGTCAGATCCTGAGGCAAGCAACGATCCGCCAGTACGCCGGTGAAGCTGACGCGGCCCGAGGCATCGTCCGCCACGTCGAAGTTGACCTGGTTTGCCGCCGTGCTGCAGCGTCCTTCGACGAACCGAATCCGGTTGTCGATCGTGAGATTCACAGGGGCCGGGTCTGCGCTGATGTCGATGCGCCGATGCTGACCGTTCGGCGCCACGTGAAACTGGATCGACTGGAAATTCACCATGAGCGCGTCCGGAATCACATTGTAGGCACGGTGTGGGCGGCCGTCGAAGGCGCCGGCATCCTCGTCGGCAAGCGCAAAGGCGTGATTGTCGATGACGATGTCGCCGTTGATCGTCTTCAGTCCCTGGGTGCGCAATTGCCGGGCGAAACTCCACCACCTTTCGAGTGTCATGTACGGGTCGCCGCCGCCCTGAAGAATCAGGTCGCCGTCGAGCACGCCGTCCTTGAGTTCGCCGCGGATCAATGCCCGCGTGTGCCACGTGTAGGCCGGCCCGAGCATGTCCAGGCTTGCGAACGTCGTCAGCAATTTGATCGTCGACGCCGGACTGCGGGGAACCTCCGATTCGTGGCCCGCGAGGACGCGCCCGTTCTCCACGTCGATCACCACATACGACAGTGAATCCATCGGCAGATGCTGCGCCGCCATCGCTTGTTGGACCTCGGCCGGCTGCGCGGAAGCTGCGAAGCACGAGGGGGCCATGCCCCAGCCGCCAAGCAAGGCAAGCAGCGCCACGCGCCGCACGGATTCGCTCATGCGGGAAACTTACCACAGCGCGCCGCCGTCACACGGCGTGGAAGGGCACCGGGGTGACGGGGCTTGGAAGCGCACGGGGGTGATGCGGCGCGGAAGCGCGCGGGCATTCATGCGCCAAGTGAAATGCGCCGCCACGCGCCGGAGCGCCAGCGCATGAGGAGCACGCAGCCGAGACAGCCCACGTAGATCACGGCGGCCCACCACGCACCTAGCGAGCCCCAGCCGAGTTGCGGCAGCCAATGCACCCATCCGGCGCCGGGCTCGAATGCCAGGATATGGGCGAGCGGCACGAAGAATCCCCAGGACAGTGTGATCACGAGCATCGCCGGCACCAAGGCGTCTCCGGCGCCGCGCAGGCAGGCGCCGCAGCTGATATTGAGCCCGTCGAACAGCTGATAGGCCGCCGCGAGCCACAGGAACAACGCGCCTTTGGCGGCGATGAGCGCGGCCCCCGGAGCGGAGGGGTTCGTGAACAGCGGCAGGATCCAGGGACCGCCGGCGGCGAGGGCGAGCCCGACCAGACCCATGTAGAGCACCGCCATGCGGATGATGCCGTTGCCCACGGTGTAAGCCCAGTCGGGACGCTCGCCGCCGATCGCCTGACCGACCAGCGTCGTGCCCGCCATTGCGATCCCGACCGCGGGCATGTAGCAAAACGACGTCAATACCATGACGATCTGCGTCGCCGCCCCATCGACTGTGCCCAATCTGACCTGCATGAGCTGGAACAGCGCGAAGCCAAGAATGTCCGCCGCGTACAGCAGCCCCATCGGAAACCCGAGTCGGAATTGCGCGAGCAGGGCGCCGGGCCGCACTCGCAGGGTCAGCCGCGACCGGTAGTGGGACGCAATCTCAGGGCCAAGGAACAGCACCAACGCGCCGCCGATGCCGAGCAGCAAAGAGGCATCCGTGGCCCAAGCCGAGCCCGCGATGCCCCCGCCGAACCCGACGATGAAGATCTCGTTGAACAGCGCATTGGCGATCGCGACGCCGCAGGTGACTCCCAGCGTGACCGTCGGCCGACCGATGCCGTTGAAGAAGCCGAGCACGCACCACAGGGCGACGCCGAGCGGTGCACCGAGCATGCGCGGGTACCAGTATTGCAGCGCGAAGCGGAGCGTTTCCGGCGCGAGGGCAAAGGGCCCGAACAGAGCCGCGCCGGACACTGCCAGGGCCGCGAACAGGGGAATCGTCAGCATCGAACCCCAGAGCGCGGTCCAGGTCGCCTGCGCCGCGTGCACCGGGTGGTCCGCGCCCACGGCTTGGGCCACGAGGGTTTGCACCGACAGCGAGATTCCGCCCAGCAGCAGCATGAAGACGAGAATCGGCCAGTAAACCGCGGCGATGCCGGCGGTCGCGGCCGGCGAGATGCGACCGATGAACCAGGTGTCGGTCGCGTTCAAAACGGCCTGCACGGCGCTATTCAGCATGAACGGGACTGCGAGACGCAGGACTGCGGCATAATCGAGGGCGACACGGCCGTCCGCCGAGCGGATCTGGCCCGGCAATAATGAGTCGATCGCCCTCAATGTCCCACCCCCGCTTCCGGCAACATCCACAATGCCCCGCCGGCATGCTCGAGCAGCGGCAAACTCTGCACGGTCGTTTTCGGTTCGAGAACTTGGGCGGCGGGAATTGGCGCGCGACGAATCTCGTCGAGCCTCACGAGCGGCTATTTTTGCACGAACTGGAGCCCGAGTCGGTGGAAGGTTTTGACGCTTGCCCGGAACTCTCGATCGTCTGGCGGCCGGGCGCTGCGGTCGGCATCGTGCTGCGTCGGGAGGGCGCCTCGCTCGAGCTTAAGGCGGCGAGCGCCTTCGTGCACGAACCCCGCCTAGAGCTCTATACCGGGCTGAAGCTGCCGGGCTTCAGCGCGACCGCGCAGCGGTTTTGGAGCCGGATCTTCAGGCTCGTGAGGCTGCCGGGCGGCCATCTGCTGCTCGGCTGGATCGCGCGCCGCAGCCGCTCGCGGCGCTGAACCTCGAGCGCCGACCTCACGCGGTGGTGCCTGGGGCCGAGGGGGGTTGCCGAGGCCCGCAAGCGAACGCCGTGTCAATGAGGCTGGGACACTATACGATACGCTGGGGCTCGGGCTGTTCGGGTTGTTGCGATGCAATAGCCGATTGACGATTGATGCCGGGGCCAATGTTACGAGGCACCGCATGCAACGCACCCAGTCCAAAATCACTACGCTCGAATCGATCGTCGTCACCTCGAGGCTGGGCCTCGAACAGCGCGTGGCGCTCGAACAGCTGCTGTTCTTCAATGCGAACCAGCACCGCGTGCGGCTCGGCATCGAACAGTCGATCGCAACGTACGGCGTTCCGGAGATCTACGCGAGCGGGGAATCCCTGCGCATTCGCGTCGGGGACGTGCAGGGCGTGCAGAGTGTATTTGCCGTGACCGACGACGGGCGCCCCGTCGGCGTTGCCGTGTTCCTGCGCGACGCACAGGCACGCTTCGTCGTGCTCCATCTCGGGGTCGAGCCGCGCGAATATGCCGGGGTCGAGTCCAATGCGCCCGTGCTGCTCAAGTTGATGCACGAGATTCGGGGCGCGGCCCGCCGCACGCGCGGAGTCGACCGAATCGAACTCGTTTACAAGGACCGTGCAGCCGTGCGTGTGCATGCCTCCTGAGCGATGACCCGCTACGCCCAGACCCTCGGCGCCGAGCGCCACGTGTACCGGGACTTGAAAACCGTGCTCGCTTGCGCCTCGTCGGCCCGATCGGGCGACGAACTCGCCGGCATCGCGGCGCGCAATCATTCGCACCGCGTTGCCGCACGATGGCTGCTCGCCGACCTGCCGCTCGAACTCTTCCTGCAAGAGCCCGTCGTTCCGTACGAAAGCGACGAGGTCACGCGGCTCATTCTCGACACGCACGATGCGGCCGCTTTCCGGCGCATCAAAGAGCTCACGGTGGGCGGCTTTCGTGACTGGCTGCTGTCCGGGGACGCCGACACGGCGACGCTCGCCGCGCTCGCGCCGGGGCTCATACCCGAGATGGTCGCTGCGGTCAGCAAGCTGATGCGGAACCAGGATTTGATCGCCGTTGCCGCCAAGTGCCGCGTCGTGACCGCGTTCCGCAGCACCATCGGGCTGCCCGGCACGCTCGCGAGCCGCTTGCAGCCGAATCATCCGACCGACGATCCCGAGGGAATCGCCGGATCGATTCTCGATGGATTGCTCTACGGCGTCGGCGATGCGGTCATCGGGATCAACCCCGCGTCCGACAACCTCGCGCGCACCGTCGCCCTGCTCGAACTGCTCGACACCGTGCGCTCCCGCTACGAGATACCGACGCAAACGTGCGTCCTGGCGCACGTGACGACCACGCTGCGCGCGATCGAACAGGGTGCCCCCGTGGATCTCGTGTTTCAGTCGATCGCCGGCACGGAGGCGGCCAATCGAGGATTCGGCATCACGCTCGACCTGCTTGCCGAGGCCCAGGCGGCCGCGGACTCTTTGGCACGCGGCACCGTGGGCAGCAACGCCATGTACTTCGAAACCGGCCAGGGCAGCGCTTTGTCCGCGGATGCTCATCACGGCGTCGACCAGCAGACGCTCGAGGCGCGAGCGTATGCCGTGGCGCGCCGCTTCAAGCCGCTGCTCGTCAACACGGTGGTCGGCTTCATCGGGCCGGAGTACTTGTACGACTCGAAACAGATCATCCGGGCGGGACTCGAGGACCACTTCTGCGGCAAGCTGCTCGGGCTGCCGATGGGCTGCGATGCCTGTTACACCAATCACGCCGAGGCGGACCAGGACGACATGGATTCGCTCATGACGCTGCTCGGTGTGGCGGGCGTCAATTTCCTGATCGCGGTGCCGGGCGCAGACGACGTCATGCTGAATTACCAGAGCCTGAGCTTTCACGACATCGCCTGCTTGCGCGACCAGCTCGACCGGAGTCCGGCGCCCGAGTTCGCGGCGTGGCTGCGCCGCATGGCCCTGCTCGATGCGCGTGGGCGCCTGCTGCCGCCTGCTCCGTCACACGCGCTGCTGCAACATCTGACGGCCTGAGGCACATCCCGCGTGCGCGACCGGGAACTCGATCCTCTCTGGCGACGGTTCCAAGCACGTACCCGCGCACGCATCGGACTCGGACGAACCGGCAGCGCCCTGCCCACGGCCCGGCTGCTCGAGTTCCAGCTGGCCTACGCCGAGGCCCGCGACGCGGTGCTGGCGGCGGCGGATTTCGCCGCGATCGCGGCGACGTTGCAGCCTCGCGCCTCGTGCCGGGTGCGGTCGCTCGCGCCCGACCGGGCGAGCTACCTGCGCCGCCCGGATCTCGGCCGGCGCGCGCGCCCCGATGACCTCGAGGCTCTGCCCGACGGGCCCTTCGATGTGGTGTTCGTGATCGCGGACGGGTTGTCGGCACGCGCCGTTGAAGCGCATGCGGCTGCCGTGCTCGAGATCCTGGTTCCGCGTCTCGAATCCTGGCGCATCGCCCCCATCGTCCTGGCCGAGCAGGGCCGGGTGGCCCTTGGGGACGACATCGGAGCGGCGTTGCACGCGCAGTTCGCGGTCGTCTTGATTGGTGAACGCCCCGGATTGTCGGTGCCGGACAGCCTTGGGATCTACCTCACGCGCGAGCCGCGCGTGGGGCGCCGGGACTCGGAGCGCAACTGCATCTCGAACATCCATGCGCATGGCCTCGGGATCGCGGCCGCTGCCGACAAGCTGGAATGGCTCATGACGCAGGCGCGCCACCTGCGGCTCACGGGCATCGGGCTCAAGGAGGACGCCCCCGCGGAGGTTCCGAGCTTGGCGAAGCCGGTCGATGGCGAGTCGCAACCGGCCGAAGCCTGAGAGCCCCGGCCCGCGGCTGCACGCGGACGGCAGAAAGCGCTGCTCGTGGTGCAGCGACGATCCGCTCTACGTCGACTATCACGATCACGAGTGGGGCGTCCCGCAGCATTCAGACCGGCGCTTGTTCGAGATGCTGTGCCTGGAAGGTGCGCAGGCCGGTCTCTCCTGGCTCACGGTGCTGCGCAAGCGGCCTGCTTACCGGCAAGCCTTCGAACAGTTCGATGCACGCAGCATCGCGGCCTACGGTCCCGTCGAGCAGGCGCGACTGCTCGAGTGTCCGGGCATCATCCGCAACCGCCTCAAAGTCGCGGCCTTCATCGACAATGCGCGCGCGTATCTGGGCGTGCTCGAACGCTGCGGTTCCTTCGACCGCTATATCTGGCAGTTCACCGACGGCAGGACTCTGAAGCGGCGGCCGCTGCGACAAAGCGCCATCCTGGTCTCGACGCCGGCGAGCGCGGCGATGAGCAAGCAACTGAAGCGCGACGGCTTTCGCTTCGTCGGCCCGACGATCTGCTACGCCTTCATGCAGGCCGTCGGCATGGTGGACGAACACCAGCGTCATTGCTGGATCGCGCGCGCGGGCCGCGCGCAGCTCGAGGAGCCTTCCCTCCAGCGCTGACGCAGCAGGCAACCATGACAAATCCCCCCTACGGTGGGTCGACGGCGCTACCCTCGGCGCGCAGGATCGCGAGCACCACGTCCTGCTCCCGGCGCAGGCTGCGCATGCGTGCGAGACGCAGCCGTGCGTGCGCATTGCCGATCCAGGGCAGCAGGGGCGTGTCGAATTTCGCGAGTTGTGCGATCCGCCATTCGAGCACGCGGCGCCGTTCGGCCAGGGCGTGAAATTCCCTGCCGTCGGCCGGCACCAGGCGTTTCTCGAGGCTGATCCCGAGCAGCTCGGCGGTGATCGTATCGCCCTGCTGCAACGTCTTGGCGACCTTGAGGCAAGATTCCCGCCTGCCCGCGTCCGCGAGCGTCGCCGGGGACGTCTCCCGACAGGCGTCCGTGAGCGCGCCCAGCGGCGGGATCATCTCCGCGCTCGCGACACCGGTGATATCCATGAGCCGCGCCGACTCCGAAGCGTAGCCGCCGCCGGGCAGCGACTTTGCGACCTGTTCGAGGGACTCGAACATGAGCACGACGATGCGGTTCCAGTAGAAATCGAAATGTCCGGCCTGCGCCATGTCGGCGAGCACCCGATCGACTTCCATGGCGTCCCGATCCCTTTGTGCGGCGGCGAGCGTCGGCAGCCAGGCCGCGGCATTGTCGGGATCGAGCCAACGCATGGTCGTCGCCGCGTCGCGCACGTCACAGGTCGGCGTGGCTGCGCACAGGCGCAGCCTGATCCATCCGATCGGCGCATCCACGGGGGCGAGTGCACTCGCCCGGACCACGAGCCCGAGCGCGTCGGGGTTGGGGCCGCCGATCATGCCGAGCGCCGCCGCCGTCGCCAGCGAGTCGGGATCTCCGGCCCGCTTCAAGGCATCGATCGCGGTCAGGGCCCAGGCCCGATTGTGCTGCGTGCCGGTGGGGAGGCTCGTGTGCAGGGGGGCTGCGGCCCGGGCGCCTCCGCCTGCCGAGATCGCCGCCAGCAACGCGAGCACGCGCAGGCATGCACTCATGACGGGTCAGACGGGCTTCGTGCGGCTGCCGGCGGCCGTGAGTCCGGCCGTGATCGCAAGCCGCATCGCCTCCTCGACCGAGATGTCGAGGGGCGTGATGTGGCCGCGCGGAACGTAAATCGTATAGCCGCCGAAGGCGTAGCTCATCGGAAAATACACCGTCACCCAATCGTGTCCGCCGTGCGCGTCGAGTGCCGCGGGTACGTCCTCGCGCGTGACGAAACCGATCGCATGCACGTCGCCGAACCGGGCGAGCACGACGCGTTGCAGGTCGCGCTTCTCACCGCTGCCCGACGGCAGCAGGCTGAGCACGTCCCGAAACCCGCCATAGAGCGTTTTGACGAACGGGATGCGGCCGAGAAAATCGTCCCAATACTTGAGCAGGATGCGGCCCGCATAGGCATTCACGAGACCGCCGACGAACAGCAGCATCAGGAATCCCGCGACCAGCCCGAGTCCGGGCCAGTAGTTTTCGGGCGCGATGATGCCGAGTGCGATCAGGGCACGTCGCAGCCAATTCTCCACCGTATTGACGAGCCACCAGATCACGTAAAAGGTCAAGGCCAGCGGCAGCACCGTGACCAGGCCGCTCATGGTCAAACTCAAGATCTTGCGCATGCGCAATCATCGCATGATCCGGCTTGGGCGGGCAGCGCGGCGCAATGGAGGCTTCATTGCTGTCGCGGCAGCAAAAAGCGCAACCCCTGATAGTCGAGCACGACGCCGTCACGGCGGATGCGCTCGACGCGCGGACCTTCGGCGAGGCTAGCGCCCTCGCGATATTTTCGATTGTTGATGTACACGAATCGATCGGCCGCATTTGCCGCGAACACGTGCACGTCGAGGTGCAGCTCCGGCAACGCCTGCGAATCCCCGAGATTCAGTTCGGCGAGCGTGGGCAACACCGGCTCCGTGTCCGCTTGCGAAGCGTCGGACGATTCGTCGCGGCTGCGCTGGGGCGGATCCCGGACGGGGGCCGCCCGCGGACTCTCTGGTGCACCCGCCGGATGCGCGGGACCTGCAGCCCGGACAGTGGAATCGCCGGCGGCCGGCGCCCCCTCCTCGGCGACGGGTATCTCGGGGGCATAGGTCGGCGTCGAATCCATGGGGCTGAAATGATCCGGCACGGCCGGCGCCGGGTGGGCCGCGTCCGCAGTGGCGATCGGGGCGGTT
>Ga0209611_10008671_pt1 | contig 15751 bp, 6 predicted proteins | sample S1TSphgellanicum_3_FD_187693 | JGI IMG/M metagenome (GOLD analysis project Ga0209611, IMG submission 187693) | Host-associated microbial communities from peat moss isolated from Minnesota, USA - S1T2_Fc - Sphagnum magellanicum MG (SPAdes) (version 2) | ecosystem: Host-associated > Plants > Peat...
AATTCAAAGGCAAAAAAAATTTGTCGCTTTCAACATTAAGCAACAAATAGTAGAGTTTTTCTAGAATTGAATGAAAAAAAAAATTGAATTGGAAAGAAAGAAAAACATGTAATGTATGTAAATAGTGGCCTTACAATGGCCACCATGAGCATCTAGAAATCCTATCTAATTGTGGAGGAAACTCTCTTGACAAAGGAATTCTAGAAAAACTAAAAAGAAAAAAGAAATGCTTGGCCTTTTATATAGCTGACAACAAACTGAAACCCTAAGTACCTAATAATGTATAATCACCTAAGACCGTACATTAACCCTAAAAGCGCACATGGCCATGCCCGTAACTGGCCATCATGTATGAGGCCATGTACGGGCATGACATTGTAAATCTTAAACTATGATTGGCTCAAACACACTAAAACTTACATTTCATTTTATTTGCACTTTATGTTCATTATGAAACTACATGTTTAGCTAATTATCCATTGATATTGCAAATATTTGTTAAACCTTTTCTTGTGTGCATTGTCACTAAATTAGATTTTCCACTCAAGAGATTGGTCCTATACCTTCATGTGAATTTATTCATCTTTTACTTTCACCTCCAATTTTTGATTTTCTACTTTTGATATTAAACTTCTTGTTGTAGGAAACAAATGTTCAATGAATTCTTAGAGTTCATTTTCCATGTATTTTGGCAACTTTGACATACTTAGTTTTCACGAAGAATTTTAGATTACTTGTTGGAAAAGTGAATTCATGTGAGGCACCGCCAAACTCATTGATAGATTCAATTATGAATCCAAAGGTGAAAACAACAAAAGGATAAGGAATTAGGGTACATTCTCTAGCTTGTAACACTTCGGGGGTAGAGGGGCGTGCTAAAGTTCCAAGATGGGGATTAGGATGAATGACAAGCGGGTCAATTCTTCACACGGACCTGCACAACCCAAACAACAAGTTGGTTAGTGCATAGTTGGAGCACTTTTGGTGCATGGACAAACCATGGGCAAACACAAATTCATAAGACTCACCACAGCCCAGACTTGGAGGAAGCCACCAGCTTCCCCTTTATAATATTCTCTATTCTTGGCCACGGGGCTAGCACCCAAATATCATTTTGTCCTGAGATTCCAAGTTGAGAGTCCCAAAATTCTCGAAATTGAGACTTTTGCAACTTTGGAAGCCCATAACTTTATGTGCAGACCTCCAATTGAAGTGAAGTCTAAAGAAATGTTATAGCCTTTGTCAAGAACTTTCTAATGGTATGTGGTACGGCACCTACACACAAGTAAATCAGGGCGATTCTAGACTTTTAATGGTCGAAAGTCAAATTCTTTTGGCCATAACTTATGTTTTAAGTACTCAAATGGGTCATGTGAGCCCATTTTAAACATCTACATTTTAATAGTTTTCTAATGGTATAATGAACTTTTCAATTCAATTAGTTTTGACCCCTGCAATTGCCCTTTGAAGGTTTGGAAGTCCATCGGGACTTCAACTCCCAAAGTGGGAGCTCATTTGGGAGTGTGGGGGTTCATTCCCTCACACTTTCTTACATTCCCAAGAGCATGAAATGTGACTCCCGGGCTTCATTATTAACCTACACCTTTGCAAGCCCTTGTTTTGGTTGCAAGCCCAAGGCTAAGGTTACGACATCATGCATTTTAGAATTAAATTTGTGATGTTTACTTAAATTTGGTGAGAAATTATAAAAAGTAGGACTAAAGGTGTTTTTGATTTTTTTTAAGTTGGCATGATCTAATTTTGCATGGAAAATGTGCAAGGGCTTTGTAATTGTGATGTTATATTGTTACGAATGCATTAGGATTTTTTAATCACTAAACAACATCCTACTTAATGAACTGCAAGCATTGTAAATATTCCCTAGAAATCATAATTACTTTAAACCAAGTAGTTCAAGACCAACAAAGATTTATTTTTGGTGATTGTGTGATTTTTTGTGTGCATTGTTGTGATGTGACACATATAAGCCCAACTCAAAACAATAATCCCACATCATGAAAAAAAAATTATAACTTGAATTGGAACAAGATGTTTCAACAAACACTTTTTGTGGCCCATGATGTGGACCTTTTCAAATCTATGTACAAGTTTATGTTAAGATATATCACAACTCTTACTCCATCACCAAACAAGTTTATTTATACCCTTGAAAGCATGTCTTTACAATACGTTATAAACAAAACCCATGGGCGAACACAATTTTTCCATGAAAAGACATCACTTTGCAAAGTATCAAGAACAATTATTTTTCACCTAAAGTTTGGTCGTAGGGGTGCATTGAATGGTAATGGGTTCATTCACCATTTGCTCACCCACTTACTTGTGAAGTCTCAAAATGTTTACTGATAATCTATTCTACCTTATTTGGATGGCACATTATATAATCGAACTTCTCCTTAGCAAAGGGTGGAGTGCTTTGAAAAGAAAATGAAAATTTCTCTTTTTAAACATTTATGTTATACAGTAGTCTATAGGCTAGTGAATGAACACTTCAGAATTCAAATGATGCATTGAGTCCTCACACATTATTTTTTTACTTTTGAAGTTCAAAGAACATTTGTACCCCCTCCACTTAGCATTTTCAACATTGCAAAAATTTTTCAATCCAATAAATATATCGAGAAGATATGGGATGTTTGGTGTAAGGAGGTTCAATGTTAAATGATGAATGAATTAAAATATATTAGGATTTTGAACTTAAAATCTTTAATCTTGGATCTTTGCCTTTGGAATATAAATAAGTTTTGCAAAGTCCTAATTTGCTCACCTAGATAGCTATTAAATAACGGATTAAAAATGAGGAAGATATGGGGCTAAAGCTGAAGAAGGGTTTAGAATCATTTTTGAAAAAAGTTTGAAGCAAACTATCACTCATATTCTTCTTATGTTTTCAACATTGTTCCTTTATTTTTTATGTTCCAAGAACATTCGTAATCTTCCAATTATGCATCCAGTGACACAAAAATTGCTCAATTTTGTTAAAGAATGAGGAAAATATTTAAAAATGTAAAAACACAGTCAAAGGAGCCACCCCAATGAATGGACACTTCTTAAAACTACATTTCAATATGTTTGAAAGATCACAAGGGAAACATAATAGTTTGGATTGTAATAATTGTTTTGGAATACTTTCCATTAATTACAAAGTTTATATGTTCAAAGCTTGACAAAAATCAAAAATGTTTTTACATGTTCAAAGCACTCAAACCTTGAAAATGGAAAGTCCTTATTTTTTTTCAAACATTTTTTTTTTTACCGAATGTTCATCATTCCTTTTGAAAATTGGAGAGGATTTTAACATTGATGATTACAAGGGAAAAAGGACTTGAATTAATGAAAATTGTTTATATAAACGATTTGAACACATTTGATTCAAATGTGCTTTCAACCTTGAAAATTATGGATTTAAAAAATGTGGCCTTAACAAAAGTTGTTCAAATTTATGTGATAAAGGGCATGATTGCATAATATATCTAATATAAAATCAATTTGTAATCAAAACCTATTTATAACTAACTTGCAATGTCAAATTGGGTGTCCAAAATACAAAATTTTAAGTTATAAACTAATGCAAAAATGACACATGTCATATGTAATCCTTAGAAAAGACTTTTACCTTAACACCCTTGTTCTTTTGACTATGTTTTCACCTGAAATTGTTTGGTGATAAATACATGTTTGGTGATGAATGATTTTACCTTACCCAACCAAATACCATGGGAAAACAAGTTATGAAAATTTTGCTAGTGTTTTATGTTTACAAACATCCTTCTAATGGAATGTTCCCAAAACAAGTGCCTACATGAAATGAAAGCCCACTTATTTGGGTCATGTATTTCAAGAATGCGTTTTTCTTTAGCGATTACCTTATATAATAAATTGCCCTTTGTGAATTAAAAACTTTTCATCTAGATCATCCTTTTTTTATTAACAAAAAAATTCCACAAAAAGAAATAAAAAATTAAATTTTCAAAAATAGGGTTCCATTTCCATAAGAAAAAATAATAATTAGTTAGAATTTTTAAATTCCTATAGTTGATTTTAAAATTTGTATTTCATATTTGGATAATAGTTAGATTTGGTTGAATTTTCCTGATCATCATCATTTAAAAAAAATCCTATTATGGATGATTAACTACATAAAAAAATCCTAAAAAAACACATTGATTTAGATACATACATTTCTATGAAACATGTACATCCATCCACTACAACAAAATGTGTCCATGCATGTCAAGTGATTTCTCTAGATTTTGAGTGAATTCACTAGTCTTAGTAAATGGGGACTAGTTGAAAAATAGTGAATTCACTAGTCTAGTGAATGAGGACTAGTGAATTGCACCCACATTTTGTACTAGTGATCATATATAATCATAATGTTTCAAATGTCATTCACACATTAACCCGATTAGTTTGAGCCCAAATCTTATGCCCAAATCCTACACCAATGTAGACTTTCATCCTTATGAAGAAGATAGCCAACAAAACGTCATTCTAATGAATTAATAATCAACCTTCCCATATTAATTACAAAGTGATGACTAATAGAGTAATTGGCCTTGTTCAAACTAATTTTAAACAACTTTTCAACCACGCATAAGTTCCAACCATTCACAAAACATTCCAAAAAAATTCTTATTATATTTGGAGGGCACCCTACATTTGTAAAAGCCCTCCCCTTCCTTAATTATGTTTTAGTTCATGATAATGTTCACCTCATGCTTTATCATGGGTAAACCCAAAGGTGGTAAACATTCCCAAATGTGGGGACCAAAGGGTGAAAACATGAATAGGTGGATTGTTTGGACTATCCCACTTGTAATTTTTCTGAATTACATACAAATGTAAGCCATATTCAAAATTAACATTGTTGATTTTTTAATTATTCATGTTTTCACATACTTTAATAATAATCATCCTAAAAAATTTGGATGAATTCTAAGAAGATCATGGACTTGTAATGGACTTTCGAAATGACAACACTACATTTGTCACATACAAAAAATGAAAAATGTGAATTCAAAAAATATGTCAAAGTAATGTCAAAATAAAAATTAAAAAATAAAACATCATCAAATGAACAATTTATTAGTGAAGTGCATTGAAACTTTCTTAATATACATAATTATAATTTTTAAAAGTTTTAAATGACATGATTATTATAGATTTTTATCTTCGAAAGTCCATTTCACATTAAAAAATTTAATCTTTTGCATGGACTTTTTTTATCAATCACATGTTTAGGGGTATTCATAAGTTGGCTTATTAATATTTATGATTAAAAACATAGGAGTACATTATAAGATTTATGGGTTTGAAAATTGTTAACACTACAAATTGTTTTGCTAATGTTAGATTATGGATTCACAAACATCACTTTTGAGCCACCTAACTATGCTTTTGCCCCAAACTGAACTATTGCTTGATCCTAGGCCCCTAATTTAGGAATGCCTTCAACCTTGAACTTTACGTTACACACAACAACTTCTAAGAATTTAAACTTTGCTATTTGAATGACCACACAAATTCCCATTATTAATGTGCTTAACAATTTTGTGTAAGGTCTTACTTAGGAAGATGGTTTCACTTAAGGTCTTACAATTGTGGTGTTAAACATGTGTTATAATTTTAGGTGTTGCATGGGGAAAAGGGTTATTGTTAAGGACTTACTCCTTGGAACCTTAAGTTCCACCCTTGTTTCCTTTGACAACAATCCCTTCTTTGGCGATACAAGTAAGGTCCATGTGCAAAATCAAGTGGCAAAGGTGCAACATCTACCTCTCAATAAGGTGGCAAGGGAACCTGAATATGCATACCCTCCATTTTAAAATGATGGGGAATCAATTGCTTGTGGTTTTCATGGAAAAGTTTTTGAACATTGTCAAAATCAATGATAATTTGAGTTTCTTTGGCCTTTTTGTCCATCTTCCCATTGCATCCAAACTGGGCAAATGGTTGCACCAAGGTGACCAAACATTAACACTGGGTATTTTTATCCATTTTTTGTTCACAGAAGTGGTGAATTTTTTGTGAAGGAAAAACATATTATACATTGTAAAGACAAATTTTCCAAGTTTTCTCAAAGACATTTAACACTAGGAAAAAATTACCCCTAAAAGACTCATTGCACTACTACCTTTACATTTCTATGCAAAGCCTCTTAGAACATCCAAAGGTGTTCAATATGTGATTAACATTATAGTCTTAATTACAACCATATATGACTAAACATGACTACATGAGTATATAGTTCAAATGTCCATGTCATATCATATATGTGGTCTAGTTGTAAATGTCATTTGCAATTGCACCCTTTATAACTATAATTGTAGTGGATGTAGTCATGGAAACACATTTCATGGCCCACAATGTGCGATGTGGCACAAGTAAATAAGAAATTTGACTTTTTTGACCTATTAATGTGGCGCCACATGGCAATCAAAGGTGAATTAAATTAGGTTGGGCCTCCTAGCCTAGCTAACATAGGTTAAGTTAGGTTGCCTAGCTTAGAAAAAACTTAGCTTAGACAAAATTTTAAGTTTCAAGCTAATCATGTAAGCCAAATAATTAGGTTGAATTGACATCGCAAGTGAAAGGACTTGAACCCCTCACCTCCACTTTAGGGGTTCATGTCCTTAACCATTGTACCACAACTTTTTCTTATAACAAATCTAGTTATCACCAAAATTTAAACACTAATTTTTATAACATAAGTTAACCTAGGTGACCTTTTGTTGACCTAGGCTAACTTAGGTTAACTTAGGCCTTTCTAGGCTAAACTTAAGTAACCTAAGGTTACTTCTAAGGTAAACTAGCCTAAACCTAGACTAGGCTAAAATAGGTTCAATTAGACTAAAACTTGAAAAGAAATGTTAAATTAAGCTAAACACAATTATCAATGTTAAACTATGATGAATTTGGTTAAATTTGGTTAAAGTATAATAAATTATGATAAATAAATAATTACTTAAATTTGGGTACTAAAGTTAGACTTGGTTAAACATGGATAAACATGGATAAAATTGGCTAACTTTGATTAGACATGGTTAAACTAAAATAAGTTAAATTAACTTAAACTACATGGGTTAGTTTAAGCTAGGTTAAATTAAATATCTTTGTTTAAAATTGGTTAAACTAGAATAAAATAAGATTCAACTAAACTACTAGTAGGCTAAACTTGGATACATTAGGTTAACTTAGGATTATGCTAAATTTAGTGACTTAAATTAAGTTTTGTTAAATTAAGTTCAACTAAAATAAAATTGGAAGATTGGACTAAATTAAATAAACTAAATTGAACTAGGTTAAATTATATTATGTTAAGTTAAATTGACTACTTAGACTAAACTAGATTAAAATACACTAAACTAAAGTAGGTTAAAATAGGTTAAATTATGTTAAACTAAGTTATTTAAACCAAAGTGAATTTATTTACATGCATTGGTGAAAGAAGTTTGAAAATCATCTCTATGCAATTAGTTTACAAAACATTTAGAAAGATTTGGGACCTCATTTACATCAATGGCACATGCATGACAATGTGTTGATTTTCACAAAGGTGCCCTACAAATAAAGTCAACTCTAAGTGCACATGATTACTAATCCTTATTAATAGTATAATCATAAATATTTATAGTCATATTTGTAGTCACATAATCATAATTTTGATTAGTTATAAAAATGGGAGCAACTCAAAATACCTTACAACTACATAATTACACTATGATAGTAGTCACAAGTTGTTTTCATCATGAAAATCACATTTTGACAATGTATATTGTAAAGTTCAAAAGTATCAAGGGACTACCAAGCAAATAACAAAAGTAAGTTTTTTTATGTGATTAAATATTGCCTCCAAACTCATGTTTCACATCACCACCCACTATTAGTATATAGTGTTCAAAGAAGACAAAAGATAAAACTTGAAAGTTGTTTCTTATTTGGAGTGTTGGCAAGCTATGGTCTACACAAAAAACTGTTAGAGTTTGATAGTTTTCAGTACTTATCCAAGTTTCATGCATCATGGTGGAAATTTGGAAAATAATTTTCACTAAAATTTTGTAAAAGATGATGGTTCATATCCCAATCTAGTATTATGTTGTGAAATCAATGCACATATGAATGATATAATAGTCCAACAAAGTATTATTTTGATTTGGAGAGCCTTGTCACAATTCTACAATTCCAACAAAAGGACTAAGAAGTACAACTTTTAATAATAAATTTTCCATGAAATTTCACATACATAAAAGAAACCATAAAGATCAATCTTTACCATCAAAGTTTTCAATTTTTTTTAAAGTTGTGGAATTTAAATCAAATAATTTTAAAATGTTCATTAGTACATTATGGTATGAAAATGTTGATGATAATGATTTCTTTAGGTTGGAAAATGTTCTTCCACTAAAGATTTACTTGGGCTAAATGTTTTTTTAATCATTTGACAAAAGTAAGCTGAAGTTTTGAATTTTAAAAAAAATGAAAAACTGCTATCAAATAAGGGTTTTAAAAAAATAATTATTAAATAATCGGTGTATATTTACACAAATGTAAAGTTATGTTTCAATTTCATATTCATAATTCTTGTGACTTATTTTAATTTTGAAGCCCAAATCATTTATATGTGATCTTTAAAATTATTCAAAGTGAGTGAAATCTTATGTGTTGCTACTTTTGATACTACATGTAGTTCCAAATTTGCCACAAATCATGTAGACCATAGCTTGCCAACACCCTTTGGTCTTTTTTTTGTAGGTTAGGTATGCTAGATTGCCTCCATATTTCTTTTTATTAGATTTTTGTAATGCACATGGCAACATCTCTAATGAGGTCAATTGCAATTTTTTCAATTTTAAAATAGAATTAGATAAATTTGGTTTGAAGTTGATTAACAATGGGATCCACCTAATTTTGGAATGATATTCCATCAAAAAAACATGTTTTAAATATAAATAAATAGAAATTTAACAAATAGAGGTTTACTTTGAGCATTAGGATTCCATTCATAAAGAGGAATAATGTGATGAAAATTGGATCAACAAAAAATGTTGAGTAGCCATCTTTGAGCTATGGTGTAACAACAATGAATGCTCGCCATCATAATAATATTTTCATGTGATTTTTGTTGATCTATGTAATGGTTTCAATCCCAAGCCCCACTAGCCACAAAACCCAACCAACTATATGAACTTTTTGAATTCCTAGGTTGTGATTACTTACATTAACAATTATTGCAAGCAAAATTATCATCCACACCTATACTATTTGCCATCCACCAACACCAACAATGATCATTCCAACATCTCAAAGACAAGTAACAACTTTTGTTAGATGTTCAAGGAAAACATTGTCAAGAAGACCAAACATTTAAGCAATTGTTAATACAATTGGTGGGTGCACTTACAAACTATTCTATACATACTTGTTACCTTGTTTTCTATTTGAAAACACAAAAGAAAAAAATCTTTCAAACTTTTAACATTCCTTTAACATTTCAAAACAAATGAAACTTTTAGTTTTTTTCATGGGCATCTCTAACCTCCCTCTACCTTTTCAAAACAATTTGTGTCATATCATTTGGACTTGAAAGAATACCCCAAAAGTATTCCCAACAATTACGTCATTTTTTAGGGGTTGGGGATGATTTTAGTTATGAAAACAAATTCAATTGACTAAAAAAATTACATTAGAATGTTCACCACGTCAATATTGAGATGGAAAAAAATTAAGCACTTGCAAAAACATTGAACACCTTCTTTCAAGTATTTGTATATTATTTTTCAAACTACCACAAATTTTAGGTTCAATTCAAATACTTGCAAGTAGTTTTTAAAACATGATTATAATAAGTTAGCTTTTGAAGTCCATGCAAACAAGAGTTAAGAAATAATGTATTCAAAAAATATATATTATCCCCATAAAATCATCTATTTATTAGTCCTTTATTTAAGGACCCCAATATTTTGTTGCTTACACTACTTTTTGTGTATACTTTACCGTGCTTTCACCCTGTTGATTATCAAAAGACTAGTTGGGCCATTGCAATTGTTTCTTCACATCTATTAATTTATTAGTCCTATAAGTTAATGAAATTCAAAATAAGTTGAAACTTATTAATAATAATTAGTTCCAAACTCATTGTGAAATACAATCATTCGGTTACTTGTAGCTTCATGCAAGAACAATTTGGTTGAAATAAGGTTATTTTCAAATGTTAATGTTTTTCAACTTTTGAATCACCTAATGTCAAGAACCTCTATTTGACACATTGTCATGAAAAAAAGATGAAGCATCAAAGAAGAACAACTATTTTGTAACAGCCGTAATATAACAAACTTGCACAAATTATTCCATTTGTCATCAAATCATTGGTCTCTACCCCATGCACATATCATGTTTGAATGAAATAATAAATGACATTCTAATTAGACAACTAACATTGCAAGTTATTAGAATTTTTTTAAACACAACATCTTGAACCTCAAATTGTAATGAAAGTAAAGGAAGGAAGGAATATAGATTAACCATAGGAGCGAAAAGATGGCAAGATGAATGGCCCCTATTACAACAAATGCAACCATCACTATTTGTAAGAAAAAACCATGCATAGATCATCCCCCAATCTATAGTTCTAGAATGCATTTGCACAACTCATAATGTTTGTAGTGTCATGAACATATTACATCTTTGAAAGGATAACCCAAATTGAAAGGAAATTTCAAATGAAAACAACAAGATTCTTTACATAATCACAATACAAAGAAATAATTCAAAATTAAAGAAACGATGAAAGATTTTCCACACTTATCACCAAATCTAACGTAGGGAAAATGTTAGTAGTGCAAATATCACAAAGTTGAACCACCTACCATCATCCCCCTAGATTATATGATGTCATTAAAACATGTTTCAATATTCTTTCATGAAATATATATACAATATAAAAGTTGGAACCCTAAAAAAAATTAATCAAGTTGCATGAAACTTAATTTTAGCAAGTAGCTTGTTTTAATACACAAATAACAAACCAACAAAATCACAAAGACAAGCTCCAAGGAGTTTGATTCTAGAATTACATGACAAAGAAGATGATTATAACTCATTGATTGCATTTTGCAGCACATTGTGCACTATAATGTGTTTTCGCAACAAGATTGGATCAAACAAAACAGTAGACACAAAAAGTTTGATTCATCTTGTTCATGTTTTAACTTTTATATGTATTATAACTTGAGAAGCTAATTTTTTTGATTTAGGGTTGAGAAAGTTAGCAAGTTGCAATGTTGTGTTTGATTGTTGTAATGTTGCAACAATGCATGGTAATGTCACAATTGAATTTCAATTTTCGATGTGACAAACAAATGACAAGTCTAGATTCTAGAGCTTGTGATTTTGGAGGCTACTTGTGGCTTGTTCAATGTTCACCTAATATTAAGCACACACACAAAATGTTACGCACTTCATGCCATTTCATAATGAAGGACAACAAAATCACATTTTGCAACTTCATAACTTGCACAAACTTAATGTGCAAAGTGCAACAAATATACAATGAAGTAAGGCAAAAAAAGTCGTTCCAAACTTTAACAACTTGAAGCACATACAAATTGAAAACATTGCGAAATTGTACATAATCATGATCGGAAGCCTTGACGATGAACCTTAATGGAAAAATTTGTTGAAACATTCTAGCAAAAAATATGGTGATTCATTTGTCAATGATGGTGGAACTTTGACGAATTCAATGGTGTTGCTATAGATGTAGCTTTGACATGATGACGAAGCCTATCACTATCATCCTCCTTAACATGATGACACTAAACCCTAAACATTGGGTGCTCTTGAAAAAGGCAAGTTTTGAACTAATGGATCCTCTTATTGGGTTCATGAAACTTGGCATGCGGTTGAAAAAAATGAATTTTCACTAAAAAGAAAAAGTTGCTCTCAATTGCCCTATAAAATCGATTAAATTTCATTGGAATGGTTGATGTAAAACTAGGGGCAATGACCTTTTGGTGAAGAGACTCTTATTTATGCAAGCCAACCAATTGGCCAAAGTTTTCTCTTTGAAGGAAAATCACAAAAAGTTATGTGTGTTTGAAATTGGAACTTGCATTAAAGACATGCATATTGAGGTTGTGGTTTAGTTCAGGTTTGGCAAGAGATTGGTTCCAAGGTTTGGTTTCAATTATGATTCTGGAAGGTTGATTCTAGGTTGATTCCAATGTTTCCAATGTGTAGGGAGTGCAATTTGGGTACCTGGAAATTGAACCAAGTATCCAACGAGAATTGGCCAACATTGGTTGTAGCTTCATTTCCGCTAATGAAAAAAAAACAAAAAAAAACATTGGTTGTAACTCTGCCCCATGTTTTATGTTCCTAATGCCCCTATCATGGGCAAAATGCATCAACATACAAACAATTGTTCAGGTCATAGAAATCACACCACATTCAAAAAGCTAGACCAAACTTTCTCAAATAAAAAAAAGTTGGGATTCTATTAGAACTCAATGGGATGAAATCTTTTCACAATATTTTGAATTTCCCTAAAGATTTATAGGTTTGTTAGGAAGAATTTGATGGAGCAAAAGCTTCAAACATTAAAATTGAGATATTCTACACAAAAAATCACAGTTTATGAAATCCAAGCACTGGAAAATCAATTCATCTTGAACCCATAAACATGGATTTATTAGTCTACCCACATTGTAAAATTATGCTAGTTTGCCCCATGTTTCTAGATTGTATTTTATACCAATGGATGTCATTGAAATCATTAGATAAAGATCTAAAAGATGTGGAAGAGCTTCACAGTGATGCAAACTCACCTTAAATTTAAAAATGAACCAAATTGTTCATAACATGAATAAATGGCAAACAATGGGTGCAGTCTTTTTTCTTGCATGGAGTTTTTCCAAAAGGTTCATGAAAAATAGACTGTGGCTAAAGGATTAAAGGGTAAAAGGCTCCCAAAAAAAGAGGGCATCAACTAATCCCCTAGGGCCATTGATGTTGGATCACAACCATCCTTCTATCACCTTATAGGGTGGAGCCGCCTTCATTGTAGATGTTTGAAGATGGAGGAGCCAAATCTTTCACTCCGATAGATGGGTTTGCACTAGTAGTACTTAGTACTAAGTATGTACTTGCTCCTATTTGGAGGAATGTAGTCAGACTACCTATATACATTCATTGGGCATTGAAACTTTAGATAGTTATATGGATACAATTAGCCTAAAATCAGTGGACATCTTAAAGAATATTATTGATTCTCCACACTAAGATTTAAATATCTAGGAAATAAGCTCAACACATATTAAACTTATCCATAAAGTAATTTTCAATTTCAGCCTCACTTTGATTTTGTTGTCCCACTTATTTTCCCTTTTCTAATTTACTCGAAAATGTGTAGAAAAATGAGGACTGGTCATCAAAACACAAGATAAAGTTCTCAAAAATGATTATCGCAGTCACTTTTTAAATCACAAATTATGGTTTACTTTCATTGTCATAGACTAAAATGTTATTTAATAAAGGGTTACCTAATAGGGATTAACTATGTTAGACCTATCTATCTTCTTACTTATAGGCTATCAACCCATGAAAGAGCTATTTATTTAGGGATTACCTACCTAAGAACTATTTATCTACTTACCTACCCATGGGCCATTTAGGGATTACTTATGAAAGTATTTAAGAAGTGATTAGGAGTTATTTGGGGGTTACCTAAAGATTTCCTAAGTTAAGGGATATGTATGAATTGTTTGTAAGATTACATCGGGATTATTTAGGGGTAATCTAAGGGGTTATTTAGGTTTTTACCTAAGGATTTCCTAAGTCAAGGGATATTTATAAAATATTTGCGAGATTATATAGGGGCTATTTTTAACATGTAATAAATACAAATATAATTTCTATAAGTATTAATTTGTAGTTATTTTGTCAGTTAGATGTTAATATGTATTAAGAATTTTTTTTGACTTTTATAAATGTTAAATTAAAATATGTGGAACCATTAATTAACTAGTTATTAATTGATATATTAATTTCTACTTAATTAGGGAACTACTTTAATTACTAATAAGATCCACCTAATCTATATAAGGAGATGAGTTTGAATCTTTTGTATTCTTGTCCATTTGTAATAACATGCATAAGAGCTTATCTTATTATTTTTTGAATTTGAGTCTATAAATTGTGCTTAGTTTGAATATGCATACATAGGAATAACATGAGATTCTTATGTTACATATTTTTTAGAAGTCTATATTTTCAAGTTTATGAACAACTATTTAAGGACTACCCAAGGGGTTATTTTGGGGCTACTTAAGGACTATTTAGGAGATTACCTAGGAACTTCTTAAGTTAGGGGTTACATAGGGGGGTATTCAAGAAACTACCTAGAGATTTTTTAAGTTAGGGGTTACATAAGGGGTTATTTAGGAGTTACTTAATAGAGCTATTTAAGAGACAACTTAAAGTTTTCTTAAGTTTGGGGATACCTAGGACTACACATGGAGCTATTTGAAAGCTACTTAAGGGGATGCTTATTAAAGATTACATAATGCCTACTTAGGTGTATATAGGGGTTACCAAAATCTTAATCCAAAATCATAAACCAAACCCATAATCCAAACCCAAAACATTTTAAGAATTTAAGAATTTAAGAATTTATGTAATTTATGTAAGTGTCAACAATTTTTCCATAGTGTATACATAGGTGGGGAACACAAAACCTATGTGGTGCAAGTCAATAATAAAAACACAATTTAAGAAGATTAATTTTTTAATTAAATGAAAGTAGGTCTACTTGTCCTTGAATTTTGGTGAAGTGGTTCTTAATGGTCGCACCCAAGGATGGGTGTGCCCATTAGGGTTTTAGTTTTAAAGGTTTAAATGTAAAGTTTAGATTGGTGTTTTAATTTTAAGGGTTAAGATTAAAGTTTTAGTTCTAGGGGTTTAGGTTTAAGGTTTGGACTAGGGTTTTAATTTTAGGGGTTAAGATTAGGATTTTTGTTTTAGGGCTTTAAGGTTTTAATTTTAGGGGTCAAGATTAAGTTTTTAATTTTGAAATTTGAAATTAGGGTTTGGATTAGGGTTTTAATTTTAGGGGTTAGGATTAAGGTTTTAGTTTTAAGGTTTGGATTAAGCTTTGAAAGCATGGTTAGGTGGCTCAAAAGTGGCGTCTAAGAGTCCATAATTTAACATTAACAATTTTTTTGCAATTTTAACAATTATCAAACCATAAGTCATATAATTATCCCCTATGTTTTTAATCATAAATATTAATAAGTCAACCTATGAATATCCTTAAACATGTGATTGATCAAAAAATCCATGTAAAAGATTAAAATTTCTAATGTGAAATGGACTTTCAAAAAAAAAAATTTCTAACAATCATATCATTTAAAACTATTATAAATTAAAAATGTATAAATTAGGAAAGTTTCAATGCACTTCACTAATAAACTTTTCATTTGATGATTGTTTATTTTTATTTATTTATTTTGACACTACTTTGACATTCTTTTTGAGTCCAAATCATTTTTTTGTGTGACAAACATCTAACATAGTGCTGTCATTTCAAAAATCCATTAAAAAAATTATAATTGTTGTAGAATTCATCTAATTTTTTTTTATGATTCCCATTAAAGCTTATGACAACATGAATAATTTAAAAATGACAATGTCAATTTTGAATATGGCATTAAATTTTACATTTGTATGTAAT
>Ga0209611_10008672_pt1 | contig 15749 bp, 23 predicted proteins | sample S1TSphgellanicum_3_FD_187693 | JGI IMG/M metagenome (GOLD analysis project Ga0209611, IMG submission 187693) | Host-associated microbial communities from peat moss isolated from Minnesota, USA - S1T2_Fc - Sphagnum magellanicum MG (SPAdes) (version 2) | ecosystem: Host-associated > Plants > Peat...
TGGCGACGCCCGGCCGGGCTGTGAAAGTCTCCTCGCCCACGGTCCATTCAGCCTCGCCGGCCGTTACGAAGTAGAGCTCCGGAGCCGGGTGTGCATGCGCCGGATAATACCCCCCTTCGTCCAGCTCCAATACGCCCATGATCACATCATTTTGCGGGATGCCACCCACCCAATTCCCTCCGTTTCCAACCAGCGACTTCCACCGACATGTGCGCCTCAAGTCGTCGGGGTAGTGCGGCGAGACTTGCCACTCTGCCTGATCCGCCGATGTATGAACCGGTGAGTTGGGCGCTGGCACCGCGTCTCCTGTGGTCTTCATGATCTGCTCGCGTCTTACATGATAGCGGAAGCAGCCGTTCCAAGGAAAAAACAAAAGGTTCGATCGTTACGCAGCGTCGCGCCAGAAGCCTCGAAGTGTCTCGAACACAGCCTCCGGCTCCTCGATATGGGCAAACGAGCCGCTACGCTCCATGATCACCAGACGCGCCCGCGGCGTGGATTCCACAAACTGGTGCTGCATCTGCGGGTACAGGGCTCGATCATATCGGCCGGCGAGAACCAATAGAGGAGCCTGAAGACTCTTCAGTCGGGGCCTGAAATCCGGGATCGCCGGCAATTGCCCACCGATGATGAAATCCACATCCGCTCCACAGAACACGGGATACAGTTCAAGATTGCGTGATCCGGGTTCGCTGAGCAATAGATTGGCGTTATCGGGATTGAAGAACCGGACGAGTCGCGCGGCAACGGAAAATTCCTGTTGCATTCGTGGGTCCGTGGAAGCGACTCCCTGACGACGCAACTCCAAGATGCGCGCCCAGGCTTCCGGGTGTTGATTCGCCAGCTCGCGATTGATATTGACGTGGTTCAGCTGCCACATTTCAGGACTATGCAACGTGTTGGCAAGCGTCACTGTTCGAATGAGATGGGGAAATGAGAGAGCGAGTTCCTGTGCAATCAGGCCGCCGTATGAGAAGGCGTATAGATGTACGGGCCCCGTCTTAAGGCTCGAGATGAGCTCGGCGACGTCTGCGACATCGCCATTGAAAGTGATCTCTGCCAGGTCGGTCGGCCGATCCGACTTACCGCGACCGTGCAAATCGCAATAGATTACCCGGTAGCTGTCCGCGAGAGAGGAAAAATGCGGGTGAAAAGTAAGATGAGACCCCGCCGGGCCAAAGCCTGACAGAAGCAGCACCGGATCCCCATGTCCTTCCTCCTCGATCCACAGTCGATGACCCCGGACGCTGACGTGGTAACCGGGTGGGTGCGCAATGACATTGTTCATTTCAAACTCCTAATTCAAACGGTGGACGCCCGATTTTCTCGGCTTAGCGGCTGCCTACGCGGCGTCGTGGAAAATGACTCCCAACGTCCGGCGCAATCCGCGTCGAACTTCTGACACCCCATGCCGCACCTGGATTCGGCTTACGCCTCGCACACTCTGCGAGGGTCGCTCCTTGACGGGGATGACCGCAATCGCGCCCTGAACCATGGGAATGACCCTCGGCTTCGATTGCTTGCGAGGGCGCTGCTCTACAGCGCTTCGCTTCCCTCATAGAGTCCAGACAACTCCGCGCACGTGTCGGGATCGATCACGGCGGGACTCAACCAGAATCCCGATTGATCAATGGCCTCCTGTATGTCGAGAGCGTCAACGCCCTCGAGCACTTTCGTCGAGATGCCGGCAATGCGTGGGTTCATGACGCCCGCCGGGCGCGTTCCTGGTTGATCAGCACGCGCTTGCGCTCGAGTCCCCACCGATAGCCGCCAAGACCACCATCGCTGCGCAACACACGATGACATGGCACGAGTATCGCGACGCGGTTAGCGGCGCACGCTGACGCTGCGGCACGTACCGACTTTGGCGCGCCAACGCCGCTCGCGACCTCCGTATAGCTCAGGACATCGCCCTCTGGCACCTCGAGGAGGAATCGCCACACGCGAATCTGGAACGCCGTGCCACGCAGATCAAGCGGAACATCCGGACGCGGCGCAGTGCCATCGATGTGGGCCTCCAACGCCTCAATCCACGCGTCCAACTCAGGCGACTGCGTAGCATCGGACTCACGGACGATTGCCTTCGGAAACTCCCCCTGCAGCTGCTCGATCAGGGATTGCTCGCTTTTTCCGAACTGAGCGAAGCACACACCACGATCTGTCGCCGCCATCAGCAGGGGGCCGAGTGCCGTCTTGCGAAACGCATACGCAATCGTCTCGCCGGCGCCTCCGGAACGATACGTCGATGGGGTCATACCCAGCGTGCGGGTGGCGTGCCCGTAAATGCGGCTGGTCGACTGAAATCCCGCCTCGTTGATCGAATCCAACACAGTCTTGCCCGCCTTGAGTGCGCCCTTCAACAGTCTCAGTCGGGCCGCATCGTGGTATGCCTTGGGCGAGACCCCGAGAGCCCCTTTGAACACCCGCTGCAGGTATGCCGGCGAGAGCTGTGCCTGCTTCGCAAGAGTTTTGAGCGATAGCGGCTGATGGGCATGCTTTTCGATATACCGCGCGACCTCCTGCATGAGCCCAATGTGTCGGTCTCCGGCGCCGCGGGGATCACAGCGCGTACGCGCATCGCGATTCTCAGCGTTTTTCATGTGGATACTCCAGACAAGGTTCCTAGGTTGCCACTGTATCGACGCCTACCAATCGTCGCACTCCGATTGTTGCGTTTCTATTCCGCGCCGGAACTCAAAAGATATGGATCGTCGTGATTCACGACATCCAAGTTCGATCGCATGATTCGGAGTGCCGCGACTCCGTGATCGCTGCGATATTGGACCCTTGGCGCGTGCGGCGGTCGAAGTCTAGGGATCTACGCTGCCGCGCGCGCGACGTTGCGGCTTGGTTCTGGATGGTGCCGGGCGGACTGGTTCGAGAGCGGCCTGCGCCTGCTGCAGGCGAGTCCGCAAGCGCGGGGCGGCGAAGTCGAGCAGCGCGCGTAGCTTCAAGGGTAGGCGGCCCTGGCTCGAGTAGAGAAAACTGACCGGCAGCGGCAGCGGCTCGAACGATTCCAGTAACAACCGCAATGCGCCGGTGCGAAGCGCCGACTCGATCTGGTAGGACAACACACACGTGATGCCGACACCCGCGATGGCGGCATCGATGGCGGCCTCGGCCGTCGACACGATGAGCCGCGGGTAGATCGGGACGCTGCTGTCTGCTCCTTCGATGTTGAACCGCCAGGTGTTCGCCGTCGCAAGGAGCTCGAAACTGATGCATTCGTGGGCGGCGAGATTCCTTGGCACCGCCGGCGCGCCCGCCGTCGAAAGGTAGGCGGGGCTCGCGCACACGACACGACGGATAGTGCCCAGCTGTGTCGCAATCAGTCCGCTATCGGGCAGTGACCCGATGCGCAGCGCCAAGTCGACATGGTCTTCGAGGAGATTGACGAGCCGATCGCCGAGGGCAAGCCGCACGTTGATTTCCGGGTAGGCCCGTAAGAATTCGATGAGGACCGGCAACACGTGGAGTCGGCCGAACACGACCGGCGCCGTGACCACCAATTCGCCGCGCGGCGCGGTGTACTCGCCAGCGGCCGCGCGCTCCGCCTCGTTCACATCGTCGAGAATTCGTCGACAGGCAGCCACATAGCCGCGCCCGGCTTCGGTCAGCGTCAGTTGCCGGGTGGAGCGGATCAAGAGGCGCGTTTTGAGCGCCGCCTCCAGATCCGACACTTTCCGGCTCACGGTCGCGAGCGGTATCCCGAGCTTGCGCCCCGCGGTCGACAGACTGCCGGCGTCAATCACCGCCAACAACACGCCCATCGCTTCGAGGCGATTCATTCCTATTCTCCCAATTATTGGAATAGTGATTCGCGAATATAGCGACTAGTAGGATTTAATGGAAGAACGTAATGTTTATCTCACAGGCCACAGGGGCCTTAAGACTCAAACCCAAAGGAGAATCTCATGTCACGCATTCCCACCCCCGCGACCATCGAAGCGGCCCCGGCCGCAGCCCAGCCGCTGTTGCAAGCGGTCAAAAAGCAGCTCGGCGTCGCGCCCAACCTGTTTCGTCTCGTCGCCAACAGTCCCGCAGCCCTGGAAGGCTACGTAAGTCTCTCGGGTGCGCTCGGCAAGGGCGAATTACCCGCGGCCACCCGTGAGCGGATTGCGCTCGCCGTCGCCGAGATCAATGGCTGCGACTACTGCTTGTCGGCGCACACGTACCTCGGCCGCAACGTGGCCAAGCTCAACGACGCCGAGATCACCGCGAACCGTCACGGCGCCTCGAACGATGTGAAGGCCGATGCCGCCGTGAAGTTCGCAGTGCGTGTGACGAACACTCGCGGCCACATCACGAGCGATGACTTTGCCGCCGTCAAGGCGGCCGGCTACTCGGACGCGCAGATCGTCGAAATCGTGCAGCACGTGGCACTCAACACCTGGACAAACTACATCAACACGGTCGGTGAGACGGAGATTGATTTTCCGGTAGTCAAAGCCAGCAAGGTCGCTTGAGTTCGCGTTGAAACACACGGGGAGCCGGCGGCGGTAGAAAGTGCGCCGCCGGACTCTCAACATCACTGGAGTCAGATAATGGACAGACCGCCGTTACCGCCCTTTACGCTGGAGACCGCCACCCAAAAGGTGCGCCTCGCCGAGGATGCCTGGAATACGCGTGACCCCAAGCGGGTAGCGCTTGCCTATACACCGGATAGCCGGTGGCGTAACCGCGCCGAGTTCTTGCAAGGCCGGGACGCCATCGAAGCCTTTCTGACCCGCAAATGGCAGCGTGAGCTCGACTATCGGCTGACCAAGGAGATCTGGGGCTGCCGGGAGAATCGGATCGCCGTCCGATTTGCCTACGAGTGGCATGACGATAGCGGGCACTGGTTTCGCAGCTATGGCAACGAAAACTGGGAGTTCGACGAGCATGGACTCATGCGGGTGAGATTGGCGAGCATCAATGACGCACCGATAGATGAGAGTGAGCGGCGCTTTCACTGGCCATTGGGCCGCAGACCCGATGATCACCCCTCCTTGAGTGACATGGGCTTCTGAGGACCATAGGAGGGCGAGAGTCATGAGTTATTCCAGCGACGTGGCATTCACCCCCGCCGTCAAGGCCGTACAAGAGGCCAAGGGATCCCGCGCAAGTTACGCACGCCTGGAAGAGGCGGGGTCCTGGAAGACACAGATCACACCGGAATTGAAGATATTTATTGAAGCGCAGACCAGCGTATTTTTAGCGACCGCCAACGCCGAAGGCCAGCCTTACATTCAACACCGTGGCGGTCCCCCGGGATTCTTGCGGGTGCTCGACGAGGCCACGCTCGGTTTCGTCGATTTCGTCGGCAATCGGCAGTACATCACCCTCGGCAATCTCGTGGAGAATCCTAAAGCGCATCTGTTCCTCATCGACTACGCAGATCGAAAGCGCGTAAAAGTATGGGGCGAGGCACGCGTCATCGAAGATGATCCAGTGCTGACGACAGGGCTCATGCCGAAGGGCTATAAGGCGCGACCTTCCCAGGTGATCCTCTTCAAGGTCCTCGCCTGGGATGCCAATTGCCCCCAGCACATCCCGCAGCGCCTCGAAGCCGCCGACGTCACCACCGCCCTCGCCGAACGCGACCGGCGGATTGCGGAACTCGAAGCCCAAGTGGCACTGCTGCGCACGGTGGGCGGACATTGAATTGCCTCATTTCCCCGCGGTGGGACCGAACTCCTTGGCAACCGCCTCTGCATTGAGGGGGATGAGCATTTCCAGGGCCCAACCCGGATGGACTCGACGGGTCCCCTCGACGACGGATTGCTTGGCGTCCTCGGTGAGTCCGGTGGAATTCACAACCGCTTGCGTCCGTTCGCGAAAATCGCGGATATAGTCTCGCTGGGCCGAAATAACCGCTGTGCCGCCGGAGTCGCCATGTCCGGGGTACAGGGTCCAATCGGTCGGGATTTCCTTCTGCAAGCGGTCGAGCTGCGCGAGCCACTGAACCGATCGGCCTTCAGCCAGCCACGGATGGACACGGTTGTAGATCAAGTCTCCTACGAACGCTGCGTGTAGGGCGGGTGCCAGCACTATCGATTCAGTGAGCGCCTCGCCCGGGCCATAGTCGCGGGCCTCAAAGGTCACCCCATCGATAACCTGCTTCGAACCGTGCGCAAGTGCGTGATCGGGCGCGCACGCCGAGTCCGGATAGTCTGCCCCATAGGCCGGCTTCCACTGCGCTCGCTTGGCCTCCGCGGTGGCGTGCACCCCATCGATGGTCGCCTGCGTCGCATAGACGGGCACCTTCGCAAGCCGCAGCAAGCGGCACGTTCCATTGAAATGGTCCGGATGGGGGTGCGTTATGATGATTGCCTTGAGCGGTCTGCCGGTGTGTTTAACGGCGTCGAGCAGCCGATCGGCCTCCGACACCGTGAACTGCGTGTCGATGACGACAATGCCGGTTCTCGTCGGTACGAGCCACGAATTGACGGCGAATGCTTTCTCGCTGGATACGAAACGGCTGATCTCAGCTGCCGACGCGGTCAGCGTCAATCCCAACAGCATCATGGCGATTACGGCGCGCATACCATTCCCCTTTTCAAGTTCATGGGAGGCCATCTTGCCGGTGAACCAAATGAATGGGACGATGATGAAAAGTGAATGGGATTCAGTTGAAAGACGTCGACTTCAATTTGCTCAAGGTGCTCGATACCCTGGCGCGCGAAATGTCCATTGCGCGAACCGCGCGGCGGCTGGGTGTCACACCGTCCGCCATCAGCCACGCGCTCGGCCGCCTGCGGCGGACGCTGAAGGATCCGCTGGTGGTCCGCTCCGGGCGATCGCTCCGCCTCACGCCCCGCGCACTCGCCTTAGCTCCCGTAGCCGCGTCTATCTGTGAGTCGGCACGAGGGGTGCTGATTTCCCGAGCCGCCACCCAACCCGCCGATTGGCGGGAAACGCTCCGGTTCATCGGCAGCGATTACGCGCTCACCACCTGGGTTTTTCCCGCGATGATCGCGGCACGCACCGAGGCCCCGCGCTTGCGATTTGCGGCAAGCACACTGGACGCGGCCGAGTGGGAGCGACAACTGATCGATGGAGCTGCCGATCTCGCGGTGCGCAATGAGCGACCCGCTAATGCCAAGCTTCGATGGTCACCCTTGGCGACGGAAACCTACGTGACGATCTTGCGTCGCGACCATCCGCTTGGGGTGGGACGGCTCACTCTGAATAAGTACTGCCGGGCCGAACATGGCTTGGTGTCCGTGTCGGGTGGCGCTTTTCGTGGTCCGGTCGATGAGCATCTGGAATCCATCGGCAAGTTCCGCAACGTCGTGACCTCGGTGCCGACCTTTCTCTCAGGGATTGAACTGGTGCGCCGATCCGATCTACTCATGTCAATGCCCTTGCGACTGGCAAGGGGTTACGAACACGTTGTGGACCGTCGTCCGTTCCCCTTTGACCCACCCACGTTCGATGCCACCATGGTCTGGCATGCCCGCACCGAACAAAGTCCGCCACACAAATGGTTTCGCAGGCTCGTCGCGGAGAAAAACATCGCTGCAACGTCCGCGTCGTCGGCGAAATCGAAACCGTAACTCGGTCTAATTGGGGAGGCAGCCTCGATTGCACCGCTGCAGACAAGCGAGTCTTCAGGGGTTCGGGCCACCGATCTCCCGAACCCCTCCCCTTTACTTGCTGGCCGCATCGGTCACGTAGTCGAATTTCTCGTTCTGGCTGATGAAGAAGATACACTCGTTCGGCGAGATGCAGGGGTCGTGATTTCCGGCGTCACCGTCAACGGCCTCCCTGAAGCCAAGGACGTGCCGTTGCCGCTGGTTCCTTCTTGATACGAAAGCAGAAGCCGATCGTGTCCTTCCGTTCGATAAGCGTCAGTACCCTTTTACGAATAGGCGTAAAATGGCCTAGACTATTCTACGATTGACCGTAATATAGTCCTGATGCAAGCCGGCCTCCCAAGTGCGCGAAAACGCCTGTACGACCGCGTGCTGCAAGATCATTTTAGTCGGCACCGTCAGATGGCTTTGGTCACCGGTCCGAGGCAAGTCGGCAAGACCACAACTTGCCGTATGGAAGGTACGGACTACCTCAATTGGGATAATGCGGACGATCGGCGCGTCATCCTCCGAGGGCCTGCAGCGGTCGCCGAACGCATCCACTTGGAAAAGCTGCAAACACCCTCCCCCATCGTGGTTTTTGACGAACTGCATAAGGACAAAAAGTGGAAGGGATTCTTGAAAGGCTTCGTTGATGTCTATGGTGAGCGCACCCGAATCATGGTCACCGGCAGCTCGCGACTGGATGTATTCCGCCGAGGTGGTGATAGCTTGATGGGGCGATATTTTCTGTATCGCATTGCGTTACTTGCGCGACAAGCTCAAACGCGAGGTGGACTTTCTCGTCGTGCGCGATCGAAAGCCGTGGTTCCTGGTCGAAGTAAAAACCGGCGACACGCGGTTATCTGACTCTTTGGCCTACTTCAAGCACGAGACCAAGGCAAAGCACGCGTTTCAGGCGGTGCTCGAGCTTCCCTTTGTCGCGGTAGATTGTTTCAGCCGCACCGATCCAGTGGTTGTGCCGGCGCGGACGCTACTCAGTCAATTGCTGTGAGCCGGCTGTCTAGCCCAGGCGCTCGCTGGCCACCGGCGGTCGGCTCACATAGCGGCACAGCCGTTCGCGCGCAGCAGCGGTTCGCTCCAGGGACCCGAGGTCAGAATGTCCACCGGGCGCCGAAACTGCGCGTGCAATTCGCGAATCATCGCGGTGAACAACACCATGTCGCCGAAGGCGCCGCATCGCACCGCGAGCGGGCGCGGGTTCGCTTCGCTACGCCTCCCGGCGGGGGCTGTCAGCGGTTCTTTCAGCGGATCTTCGAGCCGATGCGTCGCCAATCCGGCCAGCCGGGCAGTTGCCAATTCATCCAAATGCGAACCGCACGCCCGACGAGGTTCTTTTCCGGCACGAAGCCCACCATCGGAAAGCGCCCGTCCTCGCTGTCGTTGCGATTGTCGCCCATGAAGAAATAGTGGCCCGCAGGCACCACGGCCTCGAAGTCGGTGGCGTACCGGTCGCGGGCAAACATCACTTCGTGGGGTTCCGCGCCGAGCTGTTCGAGCGCAAGGTCCGCACCCGTGAAGCCATAACCGCCCGAATAGACTCCGTCCGACTTCAGGGCAACCGGCGTGCCGTTGATGGTGACCTTATTGTCGCGCACGACCACGCGGTCGCCGGGCAACCCGATCAATCGCTTGATGAAGTGCGTCGACGGGTTTGACGGCAACCGAAAAACGATGACATCGCCCCGCTGGGGCTCGCCGATGGGGAAGATCTTGGTGTTGAGCACGGGCAGCCGCAGTCCGTAGGAGAACTTATTGACGAAAATGAAATCCCCGTCGACCAGCCCCGGCATCATCGAGGCCGACGGGATGTGAAACGGTTCGAACACGAATGCTCGAATGAGCAGCACGATCAAGATCACCGGAAAGAACGAGCGCGCGTACTGGACGATCAACGGCTCCGGTACGATCGCGTTCGCATTGCCACCAGCGTTGGCATTGGCATTGGCGCTCGGGATTGCATTGGCATGCGCATTTGCATTCGCGGCCGGAGCGCCGCGCTGCCGTCTTGGCCGGAAGATCGCCCGGTCGGCCAACACCGTCAAACCGGACGCGGCAAGCAGCACCGTAAAGAGAGTGGTTAGATCCATGAGGGATGCCCGTCGCTACCGGCAGTTGCACTCGGTGCGAGGACCGTCGCCGCCGCGAGTGGTATCCGCCCGGGTGAACGTACCGGTCCCGAGCGCGATGACGCCGAAGGCGAGCATCAGTAGGCCGACCAATGCCTCAGCGGGTCGGTGCCGTCGGTTCGTCATGGATCGGGTCCTTATCAAAGCCACAACGGCGAGCGACGCCACGGTAATCAATGCCGCCACGATCACAACGAACCCCATGTCCAGCGCTGCGCTGTTTACTTGGGATCGCCGGCTCTGGTCGACGATGGCGGCGATAGCCAGCACGGCCGCAGTTTCCGCGGCCAGTCGCAACGATGCCCTCAAGACGATCATCCATGGCATCGTACGGATGGATCGAACCAGCGCCACCCCGAGCGCCACCCCGAGCGCCACCGCCACCTCGCGCCACAGCCAACCTCGGCTGCGCCCTCGCCGGTACTCCTCGATCAAATCGCCCGTCAATGATTGCGCGTGCGCTCCGGAACCGCACCGCTCCAACAGCCACAGCGCCAATGCCGGCGGGGTTCGCTCGCTCATACGGTTTCACCCTTCAAGGCGGTCAATCCGCTCGAGAGTCGGATCAGCGTCTGCTGTGCCTCACGTGCCGCCTGGAGTCCCTCCGCCGTCGGCTTGAAATACATGCGCGCCTTGCCGCCCCGCTCTGCCGTCGGCTCCCCGAGCGTCGACACCACCAAGCCTTTTTCCTCGAGCCGCTCGAGCGCGGCATAGACGCTGGCGAGCGCAACCTCGCGCCCGCTCTTCTCGGCGATTTCACGCGAGATGAGCGCGCCATAAGCATCCTTGGCGGGGCGAATCGCCGCGAGCAGCACCATCAGCTCCAACTGCCCCAGATATTCACGTTTTCTCATATCTTCTACTTTAGTGAAGTTATAGAGACAATGCAACTTGGGCCCATCGCGCACCGAACACGCGCGTTGCAAGTCGCCAGGTTGGTCGCGGATCAATTCGTCGAAAATCGCTGGGCCGCGCGCGCTCTGGCCTTGGCCGCTTCCGCTTCACGGTTCTTCGCCGGCGCCTGGGTTTCGAGCGACTCGAGGAGCTCGCGGCAGGCCGCTTCGATTTGGCCAACCGCCCGCAGAAAAGCCGGCTCATTGGGTTTCGACGGTTTGGTGAAACCGCTGATCTTGCGCACGAATTGCAGCGAGGCGGCGCTGATTTCCTCGTCCGTCACCGGGGGTTCAAAATTGAACAGGGTTCTGATGTTTCTGCACATATAACTCCCCTGGAGCCTCGAGCTACCCGAAGTCGGCGCCTGGTGCGGCGGTCGACGTTTCGGCCGTGGCGGCCGGCGCTGTTTCCTTTGCGTACAACACCGCCGCCATCGTCACGAGCGCAAGGCCGATCATGAGAGTCGAGACCGGCCAGGTGGCGCCGTGGAGACGCCAACCCCAGCTCATGAACTGTGCCTCATTGAGGCGCCCGAGCGCGAAGAACGAGGCGGTGCCGATGGTGCCGATCGCCAACAACTTGCCTACCAGCAGATCGCTGGTCGGGAAGAAGAGTTTGTTCAGGACCAGGGATGCCGCGGTCGAGTAGATGAGAAAGTCGTACCATTCGATGGTGGTGCCGATGGCGCTCGCCGTGACCACGGTGCGCATGTCGAGTCGCTGCTCGCGAAACCGCTCAAAGAAGTTTTTTAGTATCACGCAGACAAACCGCCGTGATCATCGAGAAATGTTGCAGAATGACTCCGGATGGAGCTGTTCGAGGTCACCCTCTTGTTGTTGTCGCTCAAATTTTCCAAGGATCCGTCCCTGGACGAGGAGGTCGCCGAGACCCGTGCGGCGATGCTGGACGACCGGGCGCGGCCAAGCACTGCCTACGATGTATTGCGCCGGCGTGCCCTCGACGCGGAGCGCAAGTTGCTCAACGATTGGCGTCTGCAGGGCCGCATCCTCGATGACGTGTACCACCACCTGGAAGATGAGCTCGATCGCACCGAGCTCGACGTCGCAGCCCCGGAAACCTCGTGGCTCGAAAATTGACTGGGTCGAAGCCGGCCTCACGCTCGTAGCGGGCCGGGCATATGCAACTCGAATCCAGGGACAACATTACGACGCTTGGCGCGATCGGCATCATTGCGTACGTCACGGCAGATATCGCGCATCATCTATTGGGGCACGGTGCTGCATGCCTCATCGAAGGTGGCCGGATCAACCGCCTGTCGTCGATCTTCGTGGATTGTTCCCGCACTGGCACGTCGATCGATCTGGCCGGACCGTGTGCGAATCTCGCGCTGGGCATGCTGGCCGCGTGGGGTGTGCATTTCAAGGCTCGCCTCTCGACCGCAACGCGCCTTTTCTGCATCTTGCTCGCCGCGTTCAATCTGATGTGGGTGACCATGCAACTCATATTCAGCGCATTCACCAGGACGGATGACTGGGCGTGGCCGATGCAGGAGTGGCGCGTCGCAGTGCCCGTGCGCTATGCAACCATCGCGATGGGCGCTCTGGCCTATGTTCTCATCGTGCGTTTTATCGGCGCTTCATTGGGGCCTTTTGCTCGTCCCCGCAACCGAGCAATGATAATCGTCGGCACCGCATGGCTTGGCGCAGGCGCCATCGCCTGTGCGGCGGCGTCGTTTGACCCTCTCCCCGCCGCCGCGTTGCGCGTTGCCGCGCCGCAATCCTTGCTCCTATCGGTCGGTCTCTTGTTTGCGCCTCGGCACGCCGCGCGCGCCGCACGGCCGGAGAATGCCGTACCGGAGCCGCTCGCACGATCGATCGCGTGGATTGCTTCGGCCGTCGCGGTTGCGGTGCTGTCGGTCGCGTTCCTCGGACCGGGGATTGCTCTCGCTCGCTGACGCCTTCACGGCGCCGCGCCATGGGTGGTGTTCACCAGCGCCGCGAGTCGCGCCATCAGATCCGGCGGTTCGAGCACGATGTGGGTCGTTTCACCCGAGTGGTCAAATCAGCGAGATAGGCCTGCTGTTCCGTTGGATGCCAAATCAGATGGACCAGGTCGCGGGCAAAATACACTGCAGGCTGGCCGGTGCCGCTGCCGATCTCGAGCACCTGGGCGCGGCCGGCAAAGCGAACGCGCAAGACCGCCAAGATCGGGTCCTTGTTGCGCTCGCAGGCTTCGGAGAATGGCAGCATCGATGTCAGCGGCGACCTCAGCCGGACTTGACGTTCCGTCAAGTCCGGCCACCGGCTTGTCGCTCGTGGACTCGTTCGTTCGTTCCTAAGATTTGGTCTTCGCGCCTTTCGTTGCCGTCGGCAAGTCGCTGAAACTGATCGAATCCATGGTGACGCTGTCCTCGATCGCCTTCAGCGCGAGGTTAGCTTCATAGTATTTGTTTTCGTTCGCCAATTTGATGGCTTGATCCAAATGGGTCTCGGTCGGATCGATCGGCAGCCACCAGCGAGTGTAATTGACATCGATTGCCCCCAGCCGCAATTCCTCGAGACCGGTTGCATGGTCGCCTTTCTTGAAGCTTTCGTTGGCTTTATCGACATGCATCTTCTTCTCTGGTGTCATCACGAAGTCATCTGCCAACGACAATTGGCCGTCGACGGGGACACTGCGCATTTTTGGACTCATGGTATTCATGCTGCCCGGTTTTGCCTTGCCGACAGACGGAGCACCGCCCGTCGAAGCCGCGTCCTTATCAGCCTGAGCCAGAGCCGATTTCGCCGATTCCATGAGTTTCATGGCGGTTTTCGGCTCGCCGTCGAAAATAGCCAAACGGGCATCGGCAATGTTCATCATCGCCGAGTGGCCTGCTTGCGAAAATTGGCGCAGATCCTTGTCGTTCTGGCCTCCGGCCGGCGTCGCAGCCGACGTAGCAGGCGGCTTGGTGTCCTCGGCCGCCCGCGCCAGCGCTGGATAAGTCAGCACGGAGGACATCATCAAGCAGAGACTCGATATCTTGAGCGGTACATTCTTCATAAAAAACTCCTTTGCTGGTGACAGGTGAATCGATTCGCTACCACGCCCAAGTCAGCGTGTACATCTCAGCGCGTACATCATTGATTGACTGTTGTGTGGAGCACCCCATTTTTTTACCGAGGCCCGGCTGCGACAGCCGCGGGTGGCAATTCCATGACGCCGAAGGAGGCGCCGGTCGGGTCGGCGAGTATGGCCTCGATACCGCCCTCGCTGTCGCGTCCGGCCTTGACCAAAACGTGGCCACCGAGACTGCTGGCCCGACCGATTGCGTCGGCGATATTGTCGACGCAAATGTAGTTGATCCAATGCGGACGAGCCGCCTGTGAACCCGTCGGCAATTCACCGATGCCAATACGCCCGTGGCCATTCGATGACAACCGAACCCGTTCGAACCCGGCATGCGTCGCCAGGCCTGTCAGGTCGAAGCCGAACACTTGTTGATAGAACACGCCCTCGTCCGCGGAATCACGTGCAATGAGCGACGTCCATACCCAGCTTCCGCGCATTGGCGATCCGTCGGGTGGATCGCCGCTCGACGACGCCACGATCGCGAAGCGCACCCCTTCCGGATCCATCAGCAGCGCTTGGCGGCCCCGCAGTGGAACAGTTTCCGGCTCTGAAACCATTTGTGCATGATGTTGCAGCGCCGTGCGTGCCGCCGCATCCGCGTCGCTCACCGATATGAACGGCAGCCATGCCGACCGTCGCTCCTCGCCCTTGCGAATCCGGCGTTGCAGCACGCCTGCGACCGGACGGCCGCCGGACATGGCCACCGCATAATCGGTGCCGTCGGCGTGGTAGTCGCGAAAATCCCAACCGAACATGCCGGTATAAAACTGCTTGGCGCGTGCGAGATCATCAGTTTCCAAATCGAGCCAGATCACCTTGCCAGCCAGGTGCACGCTGGTCGCAGGATCGGTGATTGCCGGTACGTCGAAGGGTTCCGCAGCGGCGGGCAAGATGCCGAAGCTGACCAGAAGAGCCGTCACCAGGCGGACCGGGATGCGGTGCGGTTCTCGCCAGCGAATCAATTTTTTCATGGCACGATACTCAATTACAGCTAAGACATGATCGAGGCAAAGACCGATCGGGAATCGACGGGAGTGATATCGCCGCCGTGGCATCGGGCAAACTGCGAACCACCGCGCTCCGCGACGGCGGCGGTCCCATCAAATAATTGGGTCCGGTTTCACCCGCATTGTCGAACGGCTCGTAGTAAATGAAATCGTCACTCAATCGAGCCCGTGGCGGATTTTCGGCGAAATTGGCGCAAGCGCTCAACCCGCAGAGCAGGAACAACGCACCGGCGATTCTGGAAGTGCTCACCATCGCGAGCGCGCCCGCATGCGGGAGTCGCTCACGGCAGTGTGTTGTGTTATCGCGCATGATGATTGGCGTCGAATCGCTATGATCGACCGTGACGGCAATGGTGATCGCCGTGAAGGCAATGCGGATCGGCTGAGTAAACGCTGTCCACTGGGACTCGATCAGAGGATGCGGGTGAAGTGTCGGCTCAATTGGTGGACATGGCTTCGGGTTTGATGATGCGCATGGTTTTGTCGGTCAGGGTGGGCATCACACCAAATTCGCCTTCATGAACCCAGAAGGTGAGTTGATCGCCTATTTTGAGATCCGCCACTTTTTCTTCCTGGTCGTTCAAGGTGATCCGGCCGCCATCGCCGATTTCAAAAGCGATCATGCTGATTGGGATATTGGCGACATCCGAGATGGCCACTTGAACGTAGTGTTTTCCCACCTTGGAGACTTTACCCTTGAACTGAGCGTACTTGACGCCGTCTTTCACGGTGACATCTCTGCAGGCCGCGGCCGCTTTCGGAAGTCCTCGCAGAAAAGCCGGGTTCCAGACAATGCTTGCGCAATCGTTCGACGGACCGGGCGACGGTGCAGCATGCGCTACTGCCGCCAACCCAACCGCCGCGCAAGAGACAATCGAAATGATGCCGGTTTTCATAGTTTGCAATTCCTTCTTTGTTTACTTGCCGCAAAGTGCGCGAGTGACTTTATTACCGATCTGGAACACCAGCGCCAGGATTCAAATTGCCGACCGGCATTTTATCGACCGGCATTGTGCGAATTTAGTTCCGCATACGCGCCGCATCCGCGCCGCATCGCGTGGCGAATTCAT
>Ga0209611_10008673_pt1 | contig 15745 bp, 3 predicted proteins | sample S1TSphgellanicum_3_FD_187693 | JGI IMG/M metagenome (GOLD analysis project Ga0209611, IMG submission 187693) | Host-associated microbial communities from peat moss isolated from Minnesota, USA - S1T2_Fc - Sphagnum magellanicum MG (SPAdes) (version 2) | ecosystem: Host-associated > Plants > Peat...
CACTTCAAGTAGCAGTCCTTCCAGCCTATAAATATGAACAATAAACGTACATGTATTTTGAAATTTATGGATTATAACCATATTACATAATTTGTTAGTTTCATAATAAAAGATTACACTTTTTTATTTCATTATTCTTTGATCTAATTCAATTTTTTAAATACAATAATTTTAAATGTTATATTCAAAAAATGTAATGTAATCATTTGGGTTATAGATTTGAATATAATTTTTTTGATGCTATCTAATTTATTTCAATATTACACCTAACCTACTAACAAAAAATGTTATCTCAAAACATATAAACATACTATTTTATTTTTTTTAATTGCATTATGACCTTATTACATAAATAGGTAGTTTCATAATGAAATTGATTACACATGTCTATAATTTTATTAGTTTTTTTTCAATTCCATAATTACATTTTATTAATTTCTTAACATAGAAAAATACAATATTCTAAATACTTATTTCAAAAAAATTAATATAATTTTCTAAAATAAATTATTTAGGTTGTAAATTCAAATATAACACTTTAATTACTTCCAATTTATTTCAAAATTTTATTTAACTAAGTTTTGGTAACATGTTTAATTCCACATGCCAAACATTACACTAAATTAATCTTTTGATATGGGTCATAAATTCAACTATAATATTGTATTAAATTTTATTTTTTAAATATCAAAATGAAATGAATTTCATTTTTTAGATTATGTAAATAAAATCCACCTTTTTTCTATAAATTTTAGTTGTAATTTTTTTTTTACTTTTTTCAATCACATTAAAACCATTAAATTAGTTCAAAAATGTATTCCAAAAATTATGATGTAATGTCTTCTAATCCTTGGTAATTATGTAGTTATGTAATGACATTAGTTAATGTAGTTAATTCAAGTTCAATAACATGTTTGTGAAAAATAATTATATAATATTTTTCCATTTTAGTATTGCTCCACGTCCAAGAATAACGTTATAGTCGCAATGTGTCATGTTTGCATGATTGAATGTAGTAACATTAATTATTCATCTAGTTGAACAATGAGCCATGTGGGTGTTGTATTCATCACATGTATAACATGGTCTTTGATTTGATTAAGTAGCTAGTTTTTAAAAATTAAAGTAGACATACCTAATATTGATGTTAGTCAAATTAAACATAATCAATCATTTCAAACTAATAGCCTTGATTCTATAATTAACTTAGTCACGATGTTAAGTTAGCATAAAAACCATGGTTTTGTTTTAATGATACTACTTGTTGAATTTGTAGATTGTCTCCACTATCTTGATTTATCATCTTGTATTTGAGTTTGTTTAAGTTGTTTGCAAGAACCTTTTCTTAATCAACCATTTCCATTAAAAACAACCAAAAGGTACATTATTTGTACATTGAAAAATATCAAATCAATTTCAACCTACCTAATAATAAAATAAAAACTATAATGGGTGCAAACATGAATATATATAAGGCTAGACTTGCTTGTTTGAATGATTGTTTAATTTGAAATATTTTTAAAATATTTTTGTTATATTTTGTTTGAAAGTTCAAAAAAACCAAATTTGACCCAAAACAAAGTTGTAATATACTATTATGTAAATATATGTTTTAAAAACCTCTCTCAAGATATGTCATGTTAAAAAAAAGTCTTCCAAAAACTAAGAATCCTTAATATGTTTAATTAGTGAATGCTTTTGAATAGTTTATTTTCATTAAATTCATTCCGATTCATATCATATGTTTCCATAACATATTACTTGCAACATTATTATAATTTTTAATACAAAAACATGAAAAACTAAGCATTGGTTACAACTACTTTGGCTCTTGTTAATGTGATTGCACCTTGACCTACATACCTATTTAACCTACCTAACCCCACTAACCTACCTACCCAACCTTTTACCATATCACCATGATTATTTTAAGTCATGATCATAAAACATCCAAAGTGAAAATTGAACCCTCACCTCTTCAACTGCATTGCATGGTGACAAATAATGTCATTGAAAAAAATATAAACACATGTATATTTTTAATTATGTAGTGATGTGATGATGATTATGAAATTTAAATTTGATTTGTTAAATACATACCTAATAGGTAGGTATGTAGGTACATGTACTTGCCTACCTAGTTATTTACATAATGTAATTAAATTTTGATTTGGTAGGTACCTAAATACCTACCTACTAACATGCCTACATAGGTGCCTACCTATGTACATTGTACCTACTTGTGTAGGTCGGTACACACATACATTGGTGCCTACCTACCTACCTAATTACTTATGTTTTTGGTAAGTACATTGAATAAGTATGTACCTACATAGGTACCTAGTAGCTAGGTATTTAAGTACCTATATCGCTAGGCAAGTATGTACATAGGTAGGTATGTAGGTCTAGGTAAATTAGTACCTAGGTACATAGGTACCAAGTATGTAGATAACTACCTACCTACATACATACCTACCTATTTACTTGATAAGTACCTTGCATAGGTAGGTACCTACATAGGTATCTAGTACTTACATTTGATACCTACTACCTATAATATTGCATCAAAATTAGCATTATAGTCACATGTATGGTGGGGCATCACAATTAGGATCATGGTGATGTGTTTGAGTGATTTATTTTTACTCACAATAGTTGAAGTCCAAAATGCGCATAAGTAATGAATCTTCCACATGTATAACATTTTTTGAGGTAATAAATACCTAGTTGTAATGAATCATAACAAACACACCTACTTTCCATCTTAGTCAAAATAGACATAGATAGTCATTTCAAAACACATGACTAATTAACCTTGATTTTAAAGTCAATCTAAGCATAATACTACCAATGAAAAAAAAATGGTTTTGTTGTGGTGATCTTTTAGAAATTGTTGCTTGTAAGACAAAATCCAAATTTAAAACCAATTCACATTGAAGAAGCTAGTGAATTATATTGCTTATGGCACTCATAACAATTGGACCACAAACCATTCATGATTGGAGAATTTCTCTTTTTTGAAACCTAATAGAATGTTTAATTCTACTATTGTCTTATTGGGATCAACCATCGTGGAAAAGAATTGGTACGGAGGGTTGGGGTAGCTCCACATTAGTTCATGTGAACACTACAAAAATTAGTTCTACTACTAGAAAAAGGCAAAAAAACAAAGTTAACTTGAGAAACTTGAGGAAACAAACAATAAGAAGTTACCCAACTTGATTATTACATTAAGAACTACAAAATAGTTGAAAGATGGTTGAATGCAAAATACAACTAGTAAGGTTCAATAAAGGATACAAGGACACTTCCATACATTAGTTCAAAATGGAGATTCCAATTACACATGTCTCTTGACCTACTAAAATAGCCCCTTCTTTTTACCGGAATAAATGGTGGTTACTTCTAAACAAATCCTACTTTCATTCCTCCTACCATTATTTCCTTAAATTGTTGCAACAATCCTTCCTAGAATTACTATGAGGTAGGTAAAGAAAGTCCACTTTGCTTACTATCATTTACCCAATTGGTATAGTAACTACAATAAGATTATATATATATATATAACAAGTACATGGAGCGATTCACATTGAAGTCTTAATGCCAAACTCTAGGAATCAAACTTTAGAAGCTCACAAAGGCAAATACAAGTATTAGAAGCAAACATGAAATATTTTGTATGTAAACTATAAAGTTTGGTACTACCACCACTCAAAGTAATTCATTATGTTTTCAATTTGTAACAAATTTATGTGTGCATGAGAGTTTCTAAGAGAGAGAAAGTAATGAAGGACTTTAGAATTCCAACATGGTTAGAAGTTTAAATGAGAAACAAAATTACATCTATTCCAAGACCATCATCCTCACATCTACATGATTTTTTTTGGATAATTAACATAGAGTTGAAAACTAGTAATAACTTAGATTTTATTGATTATAATTCGAAGTCATTGTTTTATTTAGAGTCATGATTTTTGAACCACAAATTAATTTAGCTTCAATAGTGGAAACACACGAAACTAAATACCAAAAAATCATAACTAGTTTACTATATATGGGGTGTATTTTACACCCTCTTTCAAACCACAATTTTTTGTTTTCATGATTGTACAATTGATTAAGTTACATTCAAAATGCTAGGTTAGTGACCATAAAATTACTCCTATTGCAAACTTTCAAACCATTCTCCCTAAGGGCTTTGTGGAAAGGTGTACTCATTATTGGGTACTTGGGACATGTGTAATGTTAGTTTATTTTGACATTACTTTCTTTTACACAAAATGGTAGTGGCATTTGATGTGTTTTGTCATTACTTAACTTAGGTGTGCAATCAACTCCTAGGATGGACAACAAAATGTCCTTGCCAAGATGAAGGAAAATGGATGTCATGATCTTTGCCTTCTTCCATGTAAAATTGAAAATTAACAGGAGTTTGTCACAATCCCATCCCAAAGTTCCCACAAACCTCTTTTGTATCAATGTGTGAAGCTAAAAAATGCACCCAATATTTTCAAGTTTTTTGTAATGCACCATATTGAAAAGTTTACTAATTGATATTTTGTGGTAAACCTTTGGGGGCATGTCAATGTTTGTCCTAACATGTGGAAAACCAAATTTCTAACCATTTTGATATTGCCAGCATTGTCACAAAACATAATGCTAAAGTTATATATGTTCAATCTCACTTAAGAACCTCCTTAGCTAAACAATGTCCTTAATGCCTTCTAGTAATGCTACATAGATAAATAGGCTTTAGTTGAATATAGAACCACCATAGACTACTTCTACCACATTGTGACAATAAAAAAATTCCAATTTTAAGGCCGTAACCATTAATAAACCTTCTAAGTTATGTATTACATCACTAATCAATGAAAACATAGGTTTTTACTTCAATGTTATTGCCTTTCTTGTAAAGAATACCATAATTTGTGGTGCCCTTCAGTTACCTACATTACAAACTTACAAGGCTTCATTGGTTCATACAAATTTTGTGCAAAATCCAATTTTCATAAGTTCGTACAAAAATTGCACAATTTTTTTGTTATGGTTAATATGAATGATATTTGTATGTATTCAATATCTTAAACATTTAAATAAATGAGACATTTATTTTGAATGACATACATGAATGTTCATGTTTAAAATTGCATAATTTTATCCAAATTACATTACAATAATTTCACAAATTTAGTTAAAATGTAAATTGTACACACTTCACATCAAAGCATCACAAGTAAAAAAGACACATCATTTATATAAAAATAGTCTTTATATTTTTTGTGTAATTTTTACATTTTGAAGCTCACAAATTTTGCACGAAAATATTGTTTTACAATTTTCACACAGATTTTATTAAAATTTTGTGATATTGTAAATTTGTGATGTAAAATTTTATTATATTATATTTAAATAGGGTAGTTGGGAGCATGGGGGGACAATATGTGTTAATTCTTCCCACTACATGTGTCAAAAAAATTATTGTTTGGGGGTTATTATGTGAAGGGGTTTTAAATTTTCCCACTTTATTATTTAAAATTTAATATTCACATATTTAAACCTAGCACCCTAAATTTCATTTAATTTTTATGTTTAAATTGAATTTTGGGACCATATATTTGTTTGATTTTTTAGTTTGAATTGATGATGAAAGAAATAAGGTGATTATATGTGACTAAAGAAACATCATGCATGAAATGCTCAAATTTAATTTTAAAAATGCATCAACAAAACATCTCCATGCCATATAACATTTCAAATTATGAAAACTTTGTTTGGCACCCACAAAGTCAATATAGACAATAAACATTTGGTTCACTTTTGTGAGGAAAAAACATGCAATAAAAAATGATTTTTTTGGTTCCAAAATTTAATCATAAAAGGTGAGGACAAGGTGTGCATTACAACCCAAATAAACGAACCACCAAGTTGCTACATCTAGGCCTTCATCAACTCCTTGTCTAGACCAAGTAAATAACACCTCATTAATGCTACCCTCTTTTATTCTAAACTTTTATTATAAATTACATTTACCTTTTCCATCTTGCTACTAAGAATTAATACATATTATAAGTCTTTTTTTAACATATGTTATATTTTTTTCTATCTTTTTCAAATGCATATTATTGATGCATATCCTATATGGACTTAATCACATTCAAACAAGTTAAAAACCATGTTGGATGATTGTCAAAACTACAAACTTTGGTATATATGTCTATGCGGTCCCATCTTAATGCCATATTAATTATGGGAAGTTGTGTTTAATGAGTAATATGAATGAACCAAAAAATCTAAATTTAATTTCCAAATTCTTTAATTTCATCCTTTGTTTTGTGTTTAAGAACCTTGAAGTTGAACAAGTGTAGATGCATATAAAGAACTTGTTGTACACATCTTTAATTTTTGCAAACAACATTTTTTGACATTCAATTATTTTGAGTAATAGGAAGTATTAACCACACCTAAAAAGTAGTCAAAATATTAAAAATATGTAACTTATTTTTTTGGGTGAAATTTAAAGTCTATTTGAAATTGAAGAATGTTTTTGTGTTAATGTGATGCAATGTGCATAATGTGAAAAGAAAAAAAATCTTTTATTGTTGTAAGAAAATGATTTATGGAATCATCAATGTGTTTTGATGTGATTTGAAAATTTATTAAATGCACCACAAAATAATGTGCATTTTCAAATTTTCTTTTTTAAAAAAGTTGATTAGCACAAAATTGATGATGTACATGTGGCAATGCCCAATTAATCTAATTGGGGACAATTTGCAGCAAGTCCCACCACTATGCCAAACATGACATCCATGATTAATCCTATGTGACTACAAATGGCAGAAATGAAGGGTTTGATTTGACTATAATTCAAAAGAACCAATTGTAAAAAACCATGTTTTGGCATAAACCATCTAGGACCTTGATGCACCAATGAATCAAATGCAACTTGGCTCAATTTGAAACACCCAACAAAGAATAATTTGGGTTCATAAAGTGGGTAAATTCAAACTAATAAGAGCCAACAATGCACCCTTAAAGTTTTTATTGAGAGTCCTTTGAAATCATGACATGTTGATATGGTAGCCCATGATTGGCCAAGTAGTGTTTAAATAATGCTAAAATTCAATTAAAATTTTTTTTTACAATGTTTTTAAAATGATTTTAGTATTATACATTCATTAGATTACTTTGAAATTTATCCAAATGTTACAAATTGATATATTAAAAATGTTCTTGTTAAAATTCATCAAACATTCATGAACATGAATTAATACATACATTTGCAATCATGTAAGCCTAAAAATGTTTTTAGTTTAAATATGAAATTTGAAGTCTTTGCATGCCTTATCCATAGTGTTGTGGACAATATTTTCATCTAGGTGGGTTTCATTAATAAAAGAGTTTTATTGGGTTCAAACATGTTAATAGAACCACACCCACCACTTTGGTGATTTTTTTTTGGGAATATTTTTAGAATATTTTGAAAAAAAAATCTTATGATCTAAAAAGATGTTACATTAGGGTGAAAACATGGTAAATTAGACCAAAAAAGTTTCCTGCCTAAAATGTAGTTTTTCAATATGGCAAATTTCGATGTAAACATTGTAAACAAGTAGATTAAAATCATCTTTTAAGTGTCATAATGAAAATATCTATGCTTCCATTGAGTTTATTTCTAGTTGAATACAAAATTTGAAAAAAAAACTAGTGTAATAAAATTAAGTAACAATTATGATTGAATTGATTGATGAATATTGTGTTTTTTCATACTTTTACATTAGAAGTTTGATGCATTTTGATAATAATAGGAAAAAGATGGAAGTTTATAAGTACATTCTAGTGCATCATTAACTTGAAAGTAACAAAAATCTAATATTTCATCTATTTGCAACTTATTTTGTAAGTTGTGACTTTTGCTTATATTTTAATGAATTTTACTTATACCTCCTTTAAACATGTGGTTGTTAAATACAATTGTAACAAAGTCAAAGAATTGTTCATATTAAACATTGTCCTCAATAATATTTTAAAGCTCAATACATCAAAGTTTACTTGATGGCTACTTTCCATTCATGCTACAAGCACTACAAGTAGTTTAATTTACCATGCTTGGACCCATTATACTATTATGTAAAGACATGTATAAATAATCTCTCCCAAAATATGTCACATTAAAAAAATCTTCCCAAAAGCAAAAGTCCTTATAGATTGTAATGTTTAGTAAATGTTTTTGAGTATTCTATTTTCATTATATTCATTTTAAATCATACCACATGTTTCCATAATATATTAAAAAATCATATTATCATATTTTAGACCACTACAATTCTAAATTGCATCACTATCATCCATTTTGTGTCTTTACATGGTCAAATAGGACTAGGCAAAGGAGTACAAGAGAGGGTGACATTTTGACAAAATTTTGGTACACCATAAAGAATTTGAACCCAATTGTGAATCATACCAAGATATGTTAACTACTTTATATTTTTGTTTCTTTTATCATAAACTACAACTTTGTTTTACATGTCATGAACATTACACCCCATTTACATGTGATAAAGGATTCTTGAAATTTTGAAACATACTTTGAATTTCTAAAAATTTCAAATTCTATAATTTTTAAATTGTGAATGTTTTTTGAACGGGGGTAATAGGTTACTATCATCTAATTTTCTTTTCCATTTAAAATTTTACATTAAAAGAGTCCTTTACCCTAGTCCTTTGCAAAATTAACTACTTATGAAAAAACTATTATTTAAGTTCAAGAGTTTGTTACTAAAACCAAAACCCAAAATTCAATTTAATGAATTTTTAGTTTGAATTCCTCAACACTCATATTAGTCATTTAACACAACTTCAAATGATTAACATAATTATAAAATGTTCAAACAAAAACATATGTAAAAACATTTATAGTTTTCATCTTTTATATGGCATGGTTTTAGGCTCCTTTGAACATATTTGCACCCATCTAGTCACAAATTTGATCATAGTTATAAATCTCATTCCATGATTTTACAATTGTGGTCATGTCAAACACATGATTACATATATGATTGGACATACAACTATACATGTAACTACACATGATGAACATGTAACTATAAATATGGCACATGGCCTCTAGGTAACCTAACTTAATTACCTTAATTGCCTAGCCTAACTTAGCCTAGGCACTTAACCTAGCCTAAACTAGTCACCTAACTTAACTATCTAACCTAGTTTAAATTGCCTAATGTTGACCTACCTACCAACCTACCCACCCACCCTACCCTACTCTACCATATCTACTTTAGCTAGCTTCTCACTTTAAACTAACATTAAGTTAAGTTAACCCCCGAGGCAAATATAGAAGTTGCATGTATAAAAACTTGAACCTTTCACTTACGTAATAAGAAACTAAATCTTTAACCAATGATCACACATTCAAAAGATAATACAAATTTGTCAACCTATTATAATCATGAACATGTGTGTTTATTTCACATTTTCTAACACTATTAATTATGTAGGAAAATAAGTAATAAGTATGTAGGTAAATAGGTTGTAGGTAGGTAAATAGGAATGAACTTGCATGTAAGTAGATACCATCCACCCACTTAATATTACCTACCAACATACCTACATTGACCAATGCCTAGCCTAGCCTAGCTACCCACTTAACCTAACTTAACCAACTAGCCTATACAATTAGTTTAATTACCTACCTAATGTAGCTTAGCTTAGCTACCTACCCACCTATCATGGCTTAGCCTAGGTAGGTATGTTAGGCTAGGTAGGTACATTAGTATAGGTAGGTACGCTAAGTTAGGTAAGTAACTTAATTTATAAGGATTTGTGCAAATGCTTATAAATAATGAACTAGTTAATTAAAATGATGTGGCAACAATATTGGATTGGTTATTTAAAAGGAATGTCCTTAAAACCATGATTTACAAGTTGACATAAAAATCTTATTATTTTTTAAAAATTAATTCTATTATTATGTAAAGATACATTTAATTTTTTTCCATAAATATGTCATTTTCAAATATGTTTAAGTCCTTTAAAAAGTTTGTTAAACAACAAAAAAACTATTGGTTACATTATTTTAAAAGTGCTTTCGAGTGTTACATATTGACCATTAGATTAATTTTCATACATTATAAACATTATTGTATAAATGCATCAAAAAATTTCAATGTTAACTTGATGTACCATTTAAAACCACTATGAAAAAATAAGGTGTTTTGGAATGGAGGCTTGCAACTTAAGGTATTTCTATGGCATCAATGCAATATCAAACAAGTTGCAAAATTGCACCAAACACAACTTGTCATATATAGAACCATATATTTATTGAAAATATGTGTAACTAGGTGCAACTAGGTTGCAACTAGGGTATTCACATAGGTTTTTTATGCAAATGTTTGAAATGTTTATGTGATTTTTCATTCATACATCAATGAAATTTTTTTATTGATGTTCATTGCAACTAATTTACCATTAAAGGTACAAAAAGAAAAGAAGGATTAAGGCAACTAAGTATCAACCCACTAAAAACCAACAAGCACGTATATTTGAGTATTATTACATAACTACATTCCCATGCTTGGACACCCTCTCATAACTAAAGATGTTTGGAAATTGGGCACAAAACTAGCAAGTAATTCATATGTTTTCACTATAATACTCTTCAATAGTTGTATAACATTTGTGATGCTAACTTGCAACTATTTGTGATTAAAAATGAACCACTAAGCAATTAACAAACTATTTTTTGTAATCAAAACTACTAATTTGGAATATATTTTGGAACTATTTAACAACTAAATATTTACAATGGATATATAATTTTTATGGAATGGAATTCATACAAAATTGTAATTATTTATATTACTAACTTTATGATTATTGTGATGCCAGGACACAATTATTCATCATCATGTCCAACACACCTTGCACACACATTATAGTTGTCCAAATCATAATACACAATGCATAAGTGCATTCCATCACTATTAATAAACAACAAAAAATTGATTTGAAAAAATATGCATTGACATTCAAGGTTGGAAAACACATAACATGAGCATTTAAAAAATTGTTCCTTCCTATTGAAATACAATTTGATTATAAGTGTATAATGCCCAAGCTACTTATGGCAAATATTTTCCTCTTCTCATACAAAGGGTCATCGCAAAGTTGATGAACTACAACAATCAAATATTATCATCTATAACACTTCGATTATATTTTCATTTTGTGAAATATCTTCTATTTTGTTAAATGGAACAAATCACAATTTCTTCATTCCACCTTGTCTACTTTTAAAATATGCTAATTTTGATATTCAATGTCACATGTGAAATGAGATCAATAAAATATAAATAACCATGTGGTCTACAAGATATCTAGATGTCCATATATACTTTCAACCTAAATTAAATTATTTTATAAATTATGCCACTAATTTTGTTCCAATAAACAACATACATAAAAACTTTAAACTAATTTATCACTAAGATCCAATGTACATTTAACACATTATGAATTATTATAAACTAAATTACAACCTACATTTGCACATTGATGATTATCCAAATAAAATGCATCACATAATTGGAACATTGAAATTAAAGTTCACCATATTTAGTTTCTTACTTCACTAAGTTGTATTTTGGCATTTGTCTTCTTGCATAATTTATTTTGGTTCATTACACAACAAACAACAACACACTTAGTGAAATAGTTATTGACAACCTAGCAAAATTATATAACACCACATGCATTTTCTTTAAAGGCTATAATTTTCAAGCACAAACACCATTTTCCTTTTTGTGAAAGCTTTACTTTATATGTACAACTTTGATTTTGATGTATCCAAACATTATCAACAAGGTCCTATAACACAAAAACAACGAAAGTTATCAATAAATGCACAAAGTGACATGTGTGTTTAAACAAATTAGTTTTATTTCAACTCTACCTTTCTCCCCAAAATCCAAATGTTCAAACACACTAACAAAAACTAGAACATCAACTTGTCATCATCAAATTTTAGTTCACCCTTTCCAAATCCTTCATCATTATAAATTACATCTTACAAGTCAACCTTTAAACAAAATGGATGTTTTCCTCACATCAAATCCTTCATGTTGTCCTTGTGGTTGAATTGTTCACATTCAACATTACTTCCCTAGACATGGGCAAAGTTTGAATTTGGTTGCCTACAAGTTATAATATAATGGTTTGACTAGATTTTTGAAAACTTTGACATAAAGTGCTAAATTTTTCTCAAAAAATAGACAAATGAAAAATAGTTTAATTTATGCTAAAGTTGCTCAAGTATTACGGTACATCACAAAGAAATTAAGAAGTGCACAAAATGTTTTGAGAAAAAATCCTTTCTTTTCTAGTTCATCTTGGATTTTTGGAGACCAAACATAGGCAATGAGGGTCATTGATGCAAAGGGGGAGATCTATTAACTTACTACTAGGTCCAAGTTGGCTAATAGGAGGCACTTTGACCAAGAACTATGTCTTTAAAAACATAATATTTTACAAAATATGTTTAAAAACATGATTTGCAAATTGAATTTTAAATTATTTTAATTATGATGAACCAAAAGAATGTTGAATTCTACTATAATCTAAAGGTGTATGTATACAAAAATTTCGATAAAAATGTCATTTTCACATCATTTGAAGTCTTCTAAAAAGTCCTTGTAACCAAAAAAAAAACACCGGTTACATTGTTTTAAAAGTTATTTTGGGTGCTAAATATTGATTGTATTCATTTCAAATTTTCCAAGTGTTCCCATAACACATTAGGATCATTGTTGTACAAGTTCATTAAATCTTTCAATGCCAATTTAAGTAATCATTACCACAATAGAAATTAAGTAGGGATTATGTACCAAAGTGATTCCTAGTAGACAAATTTGACCTACCACATCTCTTACTTTTCCATATCCTACTCAAATATCAAATTGAAATCTAGTTGCATACCAATATAATTATATAGTTGAAAACTAGTTGTAAAAAAATTGTTTATATTCACCTCATGAATGACATGGCGATGGATCTGCTAGCTAATGATTGCCATGATGGCAATGCACAAACATGGCACGATTGTATAGTCCAAGGCCATAAGTCAATTGCAAGATAGTTGTTTAGAACAACTCTTGTGCAACTTACATCCAAAGTCAAAATACACTGACCACAATTGTATATATGGGGCATGTTTCTATTGTATAAGGGTAACTCTTACAACTAATATGTTACTACAATAAAACTTTATGAATTTCAAATGTGGCCTTATATTTTTAAATGCATTATATTTCCATGAAAAGATGTAGTTTAGTTGCACATTAGTTCTAAAGACATTTAGTTGCAAGGTAGTGAGGTTTTTATTAACTTGTTTTCTCATAATGAACATATAATTTTAACAATGGCTACACACATTCCATGGCTAAATTTAACATGGACCTACTCCTATCTTTAATCTCACATGACTATTACACTAATAACTAAAACCTTTAAAAATATGAAGTTCATCTATCACATACTTTTTGGTAATGAGGACATGTTTGTGGAAAGGAAACTACTTAAGGAAAAGAAATGATTGAGTGTTTATTTTAGTGGGAAATTCATGAAGTACCTAGTAATAATTGAATGTGAATTGATCATATATATCATTTCAATTCACTCATCATTTGGATGAGGTTCTTCATTCAAACAAGTGTAAGTGTGTGAAAAATAAAAAATTGTTGAACATTTGCTCTCTTTTGAAAAGTAACAAGAATTGTGTTAAAGGCCTTGTGTAAAAAAAATTCATTTATGTGTTTATCAAAACACTAGATGAAATGAAAGAAAAAAATTCCCTAAAATAATTAATTAAAAAACAAATTCTTGCCCAAGTCAACAACCCACCCCCCTCCCCCCCCACCAAATGCCCCCCACCAAATGTGCTTTCACCCTATTGGATGCCTTAAGGGTAGTTGCAAGATAAGGTGGACCATTTTTTGTGTGTCATGTGTTAACATGTTCATAAAATCATCATTATGCCAAATTTTCCATTGAATTAAAATTCTCAACTTGAATAAAAAAAATCTACAAAAATAATTATAACATATATCCTCCAAATATAGCTTTTATTGGACTTTTGAAGTTGAAAAATATGAACTAGTTTTAAACTATAACTTTATACAAATAAATTTTTGTTTATCAATTTTGTTTGGGTTATTTTATAGGGATTCAATATATGATATATTAAAGCAAAAGTAACATAGAGAAAAAAATTGTTATAAAAATTTTAACCCAAAAATAGATATGAATTTCTAAATGTCTTAAAATGGACATTATTTTCAAAAGCCCATATCATATTCATTTTTTAATGTATTTTATTTTTTTCTCTTAACATGCGTATTAAAAAGTCATATAGTTGGTATTTTATTCACATAATCTTTATTATTTTATTAACCACCTTTAATCCCCAATGTAAACAATGATATCAAAATAGACTAAAATTTTAACACTCCTAAATGGACTTTTTATGGACTATTTATCCATATGAATTAGTCCACCTTACCTTGCAACCACCTTTAATGGTTAGGAGTTGAATTATTAATTTAACTTTCAACTAATCAATTGGCCATAATTTGTGTTTTAAATCTCCAAATTGGGAATAAAACCCATTTAAAATACATATTTATCAAGACCTTTCTAACCAAGGTTTTTCTTTTTTATTTTGTGAAATAGGTGGGTTGGTGAAATTTTAAAAAAAATCTTAGCCAAATTTGGCTATAGGTCAAAAAGGACATTTAAATAAATTAAGTATCATGTTATTTTTTAGCGATGTATTGGAACTTTTTATTTAAACATGGCAATTTTTAAAAATTCCCCTCAAAATATGGCAATTTCATAGGAATTTTCCCCAAACAAACCTTTGTATGAATTGTGCTACCTTGTTTTGTGTTGTTAAGTGGCAAAAGTTTCCCAAAAAAAAGGATATTTTTCCAACAATTTAAAGATGCCCAATTTGGAAATTTTTTGATCTTTGAAACCATGTTCCAAACTTGGTAATAACCCCCAAGCCTCTAGAATCTAAATTCCCACAAATGGCAATGCATTTAGGAGTCTTGGGGAATCCTTGCACTCCCAACATTTCCTTGTTCACAGGGGGTGTGTGTTTGGGTGTTTCCCTTACCTTAACTTATTTTCAACAAGCCATTTAAAAATAAATTGTTTTGTACTTAAATTTGGTCATGAGCCCAAAGCTAGGATTCCAATAGGTTGGTTAGGTGGATACTAATGTTGGTAAATAATTAGTTTTTTCATAACCATTGGGTAGATTTGTTTTCCCCATTTATTTTGTTTTATATCATAAAAAATGTTAAATGTTTTAGGGTTGACAACCTATTTAGATGATAACCAAATCATTCGGGTAAGTTATTATATTTTGAAATATTAATATTAGTTAGTTAGGTTATTAACCGATATCAAAACAATCAAATAGTTTATTAATAACATGATTGATAACCTAATTGATAACTGAATTAAAATTCAATAATTGGCCAACACAGGTGGATACCATCAAAAAGTTACTTTGTTTTTCAATACTTTTTTTGGTAACACAACTTGACTAGATGTTGCAAGTTGAGGCTTTTGGTGTTCATTTGGTTTTTGAACATAGGATTTTTGTTGAGCAAAAGTTCAAAATCAATCACCTATTATTGGTATTTTAGTGGAAATGGGT
>Ga0209611_10008674_pt1 | contig 15744 bp, 12 predicted proteins | sample S1TSphgellanicum_3_FD_187693 | JGI IMG/M metagenome (GOLD analysis project Ga0209611, IMG submission 187693) | Host-associated microbial communities from peat moss isolated from Minnesota, USA - S1T2_Fc - Sphagnum magellanicum MG (SPAdes) (version 2) | ecosystem: Host-associated > Plants > Peat...
CCCATATATAAGGCACCAAAAAAAAAAAAAATCATCTAAAAATAAAATTTCCTCCATCATATTTATTTCTCAAAAGTTCATAATAGTTTAGATCCAATTCATTGCCTCCTTACAAATACAATGAAAAAAATGCAATTAATTCAATTGAATTTTGAAAAAAATCACAACTATAGTTGAATTGGACTTTATTGAAAAATGATTATATTTTTTGGTTTAATTGACATGGTTTTTGGATGTTATATTTTCTTTAAAAAAAATTTTAATCATATTTGCACCCATTAATATTCCGGATTCTTCATTAAATATTGGTCACATCCTATCACGGCAATGATTATGTGTTACAATCTTAACTTGAGTGTGACCAACTCCTAGGATAGGCAACAAAATGTCTATCCTATGTCCTTCTCAAAATGAAAGGAAATCAAATGTTTGAAACCAAGTTAATTGCAGGCCAAGGAACGGACCAAGATGTGAAGTGAGTGCATATATATATGTGTGTCTGCGCGTGCATGAAGTGGAAGTGTGTGATAATAAAAGGGGCATTTTGAAAATCCCAAGTTCAATTCCGCCTTTGGGGAATTGACAATCAAAAGTCTTGGGGTGGCTTAGATCTTTGAATCAAAGTTTGGGAGCTTCAACTTTGTCAAAATGCCAAATTGATTCCCTAGCTAGTTAGGCATTAATAAAGAAATTTCAAATTTGCCAAAATTTCAGAAAAATATTTTCATTGTCATGTTAAGAATTTGAAAGATATTTACAAGCACACTTGTCTTCTGTAATTTAAAAATTTTTGGCAAGTTCTTTTGGGTGAATGGGATATAAAAAAATTTAATATCCCATTACTAAAAATTGAATCCTACTATACTAAAAAAAATGTTGGGTGAGGTTTGGCCATAGGCTAGGTAGAAACAATAATTGGCCTAACCTTGCTTGCTCCCTATTTTAATAGTTATTAAATGTTACACGATTTGAAACATATGTATTGTGAAATCAATGAAATCTCACAATTAGGTTTAGTGTTAAAAGGACAATTCGACATGAAAATTAAGGTCGATTCACACATAGCAATATTGATGATATGATAATTTCTCAATATACAAATTTCATTCAAACACATTCATGTAAATTAGTAGATAAGTGATGTGTAATGCTTATGTGATAGTTTAACAAAATGTTTAATAACATTTGATATTGTGCTCATTAGAAAAAATGTTGGTGGGAAAACCTATGTAAGATTTTATATTTGTGTTCCCATGGAGCTTATTAGTGGCGGTAAACTATCAATTTAAAACATAGTGAGGTAGATTATCACAAAAGAAGTTCCAGTGAATTGCTTTAAAAATGGTTTCAAATGCAAGTTCACATGTTAGTGGTGTTAATCCACAAAGAAGTGTAAGTTCACTTGTAGTTGTGAATTTGCAAGCAAATTCTCCAATAGTCACAACTTTAGTAACATACCTATAACCATGCACAAATTCACAAGCAAATTGGTCAACAATTGGTTGGGGAAAAGATCTTAATGGTGTCATACCAAGAAGTAATGGATCAAAAGAACTTGTAATTCCACAACAAAGACATAGCAAATGGGAGTATTATGGAATATTGGCATTCATCAGTTGTAAACATGTAGAACACAACGTTTAGAAGTTCATTGATCCCATATCACACATGGTCCCTGTTGTGCAACATTGGGACAAAATTATTGAATAGCTACAAAAGAAAATGAAGAAAAAACATTGAAAAACAACATCATATGCAAAGATAAATGTAATTCATTTAAATTTTATCATAAAAAACTTGCATATTATCATAAAGGGATAAGAAATCATACAAGTTAATCATAATTGACATTTGAAGAAAAAGACTAAAATCATTTGCCGTTAATTCAACTAAAAATACTATCATTTGATTGAAGCCTTTCAAGGGTTGAGGGCCATGAATGTTTTTTTGCATATAACCAGGGATGTGAAAGCTAAAAGAGATGGATAAAATGTAAACAATCAATGCATAAGTGTAGCACCATTCACCAACTTATTTGGAGATATAAAATTGTTGCCAAGCAATCAAAATGCCCCTCCTATCATCAATGTTCAAGTGCTATTCCTACAAGTGCACCTGCATCAAACAACATTGGAATTAAACAAAAGTGTAACAATGTATTTTCTCTTATGATCAAATCTTCTAATAGAAACAATTAGGTCCTCATGGAAACACTAGATAAGATCAATACTACTTAGCTAAAAATGGAACAATATTGTTCAAAAGTTCATAAACATAATTTCAAAGACCATCTATAATACTTCAAAGCTCGAAACAAGAAATGTACAAGGTGAACAAAAGCATAGTGACAATGCTTTCAAATTTGAGTACCACCATGTGTCACACATTCCTCAAAGATCAAGATCTAGCACTTTCAAAAGTTGAAATATCTTATTATTTAGATGGTTCAAAGGATGATTCATCAATTCAGAACTTGCATATTTTCAGTGATGAAAAGCTAGGTAATGTTCCAAAATGAAAACATGGAAATATACATACTACAACTACATGATTGAAGAACAAGAACATGTTTTTGTAGACATTTGGTTTCAATTTACAAATTCAAATTTCAAACACTTGTTTTCCAAATTTCAATTTCAAATTTCAACTTGCAATTTAGTTCTACCTCTAATGCACTAATGAACATTATGTCACATGATTAGAAAAATCAGAAAAATTGAAGTTCAATGCCAATGGTACTGAGGTATATGATTCCCCAAATATTGTTATATTGTTACACATTGAATGACCCCATGTATTTTCCCCCCCTTGCAAGAGAAGTTCTATGTCAAGTTCATTTACCTAATCATTCATCCCATGTTTAGTTTTTAATCTTCAAGCTCCAATTGTTGCACCAATTCATTGATGTCATTGTTTTTATTGTTTAGAATCATCTTGTGCAACAGACAACAACAAACAACCACATCGGGGAAGCACTACACATCTAAGTTTGATTTGATCATCAATTCTTGGAAAGATTTTTTCACAATGTTGAAGCTATTTTCAATTAAGACTTTGGCACAATTCAATTGCCGATTGAACAAAACTTCCAGAATGAAATGTCAAACTTCTTGTGAAGCACCATTAGCCATGGAAACAACAAATACTTCTTGCCCTTTTGAGAATTGTTGTCATTAAAGAAATGAAAGAATGACACCACTAATCATGCTATTGCAAAGAAAGACTTCATTTGTCACACTGAAAAAATGCAAAAAATGTTGTAAATGATGAGCAAGCTTGAAACTATAATAAAATGATGGAGCTCTTGTGGTCATCAAGAAAAGGAGTCGACAACTATCTCCAAAAGCTAACCATGAACAAGGGTTGTGAGAGACAACTAATGGCAATGAGAATGCCCCAATTTAACTTTATGTGTGAATAAACCTAGTTAACAACGCTGCTAAGTTAACAATGTAAGTGGAGTTAATATGAATGCTGTTAAAAGTGAGTGGTAATTTCGGCATTAACGCTATCAATGCAGTTAACAAACCCCAGGTGTAAAACGACCTTTAGTTGAGTAAAGGGTAGAATAAGACTTAACAGCTGTTAACAGGGTTCCAATGGATGGGGCACTGGTGGGCTCTGGGTCACATACTGAGGGGGGCGTGTTTCAACCCCACCGTCTCAGCTGCCAGGGATTCTGTGGGTCTTTCACTTTTGCAGAGAGCTTTGATTAAAGCCAAGCACAATCTGTTGCGTTAGTTGTTGACTGAAATGATCACTGGGGGGATCGCTTGTGTGCCCTCAGAAGTTAGGAACGGATTTTGGTGGGTCCTGAGGCGTCAGGTTTGGCACCTTTGGGAGAGACTGAATGGATCTCCATGCTTTTGAAGGCAGAAATTTTTGAAATTTTTGTTGGGTGGTTTGGTTTTGAAAGCTTTTGGAATTGAAATCAATGTTCTCTTTTTGACAGTGGTAGATTTTGAGTGTAGAATGCTGTGATTCTTCCACTTATCTGGTTTAAGCTTTAACAAGCTGTTGTTTTGTATTCTACAAGGGTTGCTGTTAGCTGCAAAGGTTAGTGGACTGTATTGGATTTTAGAAATAACAAAGAATTTTTAACAATGTTACAATCTTTACAACGTTCACAACATTGTTTTTTTTTTTCTACTTTTGTTATACAGCCACATTGGCAACTATACATAGAAGGATTTAGTCGAATTTGGTTACAGCACAGATAGAAAGCTTTTAAAATCCTGCTACTTTTTTACTACCTGTAGGATCGCAGAGTATGAATGTGGTAAACTCAGTGTTTTTTTTCCTTTTCCCTTATTTTTCTGGTGAAATTTTTGAATTTCTTTCCAAAAACCCCTTCAAAAAGCTCACAGCTCATTTTCAGATTTCATAGCAGTGCAAGAAATTTCGCATAAAAAAACTTGAATGGTTCATTTTTTTCTGGTGAAAAATCGCCAAGAGGTGACACGAATTCCATTTTTTCTGGCACAAAATCCTTCTTCTCCGTAGTATTGTCGTCAAATTTCGCACAAATTCTTGTTTATTGGGGAGCGTGTCGCCAGAGTTTTGTCTACGGATTTAATGGTCCTCTACAAAAGTATGGCCAATTAAGACCAAAAATATGTCTGGGATGCTGGCCACTGCAGCTACATTAGAAGTTAGAATGTTGAAAACAAAACAGACTGATGCAGGCATGTGCCCAAATCTTGGCTCAATAGGTAATATTAGAGGAAACCATAAATTAGTCCAAAAGAAGCCTAAACAAACTGCAAAATCCACTGTTGTGAGTAATGGGGTGCACCGTGCATGATCTTGAAAATCAAAATCATCATGGTGGTGAAACCAAGTTGCTTATCATAAGACTTAAAAGTCTTAATTACAGGCTTGGGTTAGTATGGGCCCAGGGGACCCAACTTTGAAGAAAATGGGTGTCACAATATTGAAGAGAGCACTAAGGAGTTGGCCATCACTCCAAAAATCAAAGCAACTTATGAAATTAAGTGAAGGTATTAAATGGTGTAGTTAAAGCCCACAGAGTTTTACAAGTCTGGTTTTCAACTTCCTTGTTTTCACTTCATTATGTTACTTAAGACAGCAGGCCTGACACTGTGGCTTAAGATAAAGGCATTGGGGGGGGGTTTGGGTGTTTTGAAAGGGATTGCAATTTGCAATGGTATCAAATGCTGAAAATCTGGGTTTGTTTATAAGTAGGCTAGCTCACTCCTTTTACATCCAAACTCAGCAAATGCAGGTTACAATTTGTGCAGTTGAATTAAATGACCATGTCACGTGGGCTCAGAATTTCGTAAGCAAGTGAAATAGAAACAACTATGATAATGATTTTTTTTACAAATATCAAAGTGAATGATCAACCTTTAATTTAAAAAGTTATTCAGAATCCATAAACCAAACCAATGTTACTATTTCAAAGCCTAAGACTGAATTTGAAGAAAAATAATAATACTATTGACAGGAATTCTTTTTGTGAAGTTCATGCCTGCCTTTCCCAAAAATAAGATATCAAAGGGTTGAATTCCTCCTAACACATTATATTAGGTTAGAGCAACATGATTGATATCCCTTTTTTTTTGCAATGAAATAAAATATCTTTGTCTTCTTCAAAAGGGAGAATTGATACATACATATATTGGTGGCACTTGGCTTCATTTCGGTTATTCATCCTCAATTTCAAGCTCAAGGTGAGAATCATGTGCTAATAAATGATCTTTCCACTTTCAACAATCACCATGTGATGTTTTTTTTTCCCTTTTTTTTTGGGTGTCGATAGCTTACATGGGATACTCAACAAACTTGACATTGGGTTTTGTGGTGGAACTAGATCACATAGGTATCTAGCTTTATAGTAGGTAGGTGCTGTATGCAGGTACACAAACTCAACAATTGATATTAGGTGGTAGTAACTAGTGACGTAGTGGCGGCGCAGACCAAACTAAAACGTGGAATTCAGTCCTGGAATCACATAACTATTAAAGGAGGTGGGCCAGACTCCACCAGCATCTCACCATCACACCATGCAGGATGGATAATACATATATAACAAGGGGTGTGTCCTTACACACTGTGGCCTTGCCAATTACATTAAAAATCTTTTTAAGGCAAAATGAAGAATTATGGAAACTAAAATATTTCACTAATGCAAAAATATAATCTTCAAAAAACTCCTCTAAAAGAAAACCAAAATCCTTCAAGATATTATAGCTCTATTACTAATCTCAAGTTTCAACACAAGCCAAAATATCATGTAAAAATATCCTCATATAAAAATAGACCTATTATTACCTAGGGGCCAAAATCCCTTTAGCTACTATACTCTATAATGAATCTGAACACAATATCCTTGCCTTGGTAGGCAAGCCCAATCATCATGGTTAGGATTTTTGGACACTAGCCTAAAGTGTTTGGGGGGGGTACCAGGCTGGAACCCTGGTATAGGTAGACACTTGTATTGGGCCTGGTATACAAGAACTGACTGGACTGTTATGACCCTGAGGGACTATTAGCCTTGGACCACCATTACCTACCTGGTTAGCACTTCAGTAAGTAGGAGTTTCATACTAGGGCTATATTGGTCTCAATACCCAGTATTTACTTGGCACATCCCAGCCAATAATCAGCCTGCTTTAGACCCTAAGAAGACCAGGACTAGGCTGGTATGAAAGTTTTTAAAAGGATCCAATACTAGTACCATGTCCACATGAAAATTTTAAGATAAATTCTATACCTGTAGCAGCTCCTATGTCCAGAAGTGGATGATACCCACCCAATAGTGGTCTTAACCAATAGAGGGTGTATACTTGCCACATACCAACCAAAGTCCTCTCATTGGTCTCTAACCTCATTCTTTTTATAGAGAGATTAACCTCCATTAGAAGCAACAATATATAGTTGAATTGAATAGCAAAATAATTCAAAAAATAACTTTTTGTGGATTGAAATTATGGGTCAACAATTGTTTCTGCTAATTCAACACTGAACTGAAACTTGGACTACCTCAGGGAAACATTATTGTATTGGAATGCTCAAGTATTTCCTAAGAGCATGCCCAATGGTAGCAGTAGTAATATGACCTTTCCAATATATTTTGGATGAAGAGTTATAGTCAAATAGTGTAAAATTCATTTGTGCTCATAAATATTCTCACATTAATAGTGCCTTGCAATAAGGCTAGTGAAAGGAAATGACTATTTAAATGGTTTAAATAGTCTATCATTTGATTCTTTTCACTTTTTAAGTTTGTAGGTGGGGATTGGAAGGAAATTAACATTGCATGTTAGATGTGATATATATTAATAAAGGTTCAAATGGGGCTAATATTAGGCATGCTCTAATTTTGTCCACTCTCAACCCTTTTGCAAGGTTTTTTCTTGATTTCAAATATTACACAATTGATTTAATCAATGGTTTTTTCAATGCTATTAATTCATGTAATGAATGCAAAGGTGGGGGACCAATGGTTGGGGAGCAATGAAGACCTCATGGGAGCTTTGGAGATGGTGTCCAAGGTTTCATTGAAGTAACCAAGGTTGTAAAAACTTGTGTTGTTTTCTCACAATCCTTCTAATCAATATTTGATTATTTCTCAATACAAACTTTGATCATTTTTATCTAGCAGGAACAATCATTTTTAAGGGATGACTATTTTAGGTTTTGATCAATTAATGTGCATATTGTGTCTACTTGGCTTAGATATTAATTTTTAACAAGGCTAGGAGGTTTTGCAATCAATGGCCTCATTCAAAGAGGTTTTGCAATTATCGATTCTTGAACATCAACAAGATGAGGAAGTGGGTGTATGGCTCTTGAGAGTTCAGGTTGGTGAAGACCATCAACTTCCTCATGGACACAAGTTGGAACTTCATGTACTTGAACTTGTGCTTAAAAGGACAATAAATCACAAGAAAACAAAAGGTGCACCTACATGCATTAATGACCAACATATGTAAGGTGAGCAATTAAAGAAAGACAAGGAAAAGGGCTCATGGGTTTTGTAGGCATAGGCTCAAGCTCAAAGGTTAACATTTCAAAAACCTAGTCACAAGTGTGGCAATTGGGAACAAAAAAGATCCTTGCCAAAAGAAGATCTAAAACCAAATAGTGTGATGGATAAGGGGTGTGGAAAATTAATGGAAGCAAAGGGTTGAGCAAATGGAAACTACATCAAAGGGAATTGTGCTCATTACCTAGTCACCACATAAGGCAGGAGGGAACAAATGAAACGTTGAAGAAATGGAGAGCTCGGATGAAAAAGATGCAAATGAAAGTGAAGAGCTAGTTTGAACCTCAAACCCAAAACCTAACATTCTTGAGGAATTTGCAAGTGCAACTCCAAGCATGGGAGCTAACTTAAGGCCTATGGCAATAAACATGGAAGAATTAAAACCCATACTAGTTTCATAGTCACAAGTTCCATGAAGATGTTTCCCACACATCATGACATAGAATCCTAACAAGACTAATTGCCTTAAGTCCAAAAGGGGTTTTTGTGGTAGAAAAATCCAAAACACCCAAAGTGAATGTCATAACCATTATTTCTATTTTGAAATATTTGAAATTGATTTGCATGGAAGCATAATTGTTTCAAAATGCCCAAACCACATTGTTAAGCTTGATCCTTAAGGAAAAAACAAAAGCATAACACATTTTCGAGGGAGGAATGTAGATAGACATGTGGCTTTTGTACAATTAAATGGGAGAGTTGATGGTGTTATCCAAAGCTAAGAAAGCCTTGGTTCAATTGTAGACATTGTAGATGGGGGTAGGGTTTAGCATTGAAAAGGGAAATTTAGTGAGTGCCATGAAAAGTGCAATAAGGAACAATGTGATTTCTATACCGTCAAGAAGGGACAAGGTACCCAATTGGCAATCTTTTAATGATATCTAACATCTTAATATTCAAGAAAAATCTTTCAAAACCAAAACATTACTTGATGAAAACATATTTATTTGTGTATAATGTTCATGGCTTGAATAGGGATGGGGAGGCTTAAAGGCTTGAGAATTTCTTAATGAAATTGTTTCACATGTGGACATCATATGTCTCCAAGAGCATAAGTTCCATAAAGAGAAAAAAAAACAAATATTGGGAAGCAATTATGGCCAAGGGCTTAAGTGTGGATTCTGAAAGCAAATAAAAAATTCACATGTGAAGTACAACAAGGTTAGGTTGGCCAAGGAGATACATGTATCTTGGTAAATCCTAAAATGGAAAATCATGTCTATGATTACTAAACATTGGGAGGCAATAGATTCAAATGTTAATGGTAAGGGGGTTGCTTGGAAATATAAGCAAAATCCATGTGGACACCCCAAACAACCCATCATAAATGATCATACTATGTGAACATATGAAGGAAATAGTAACAAGAAATTGTAGTTAGATCCTTTGTATAAATTAGAATATGGTAGAGAATAAAGAAAACAAGGCATCAAATTGTGGAATGATCATAATTTCAAAAAAAAAGAAGATGGCTTGGGTGTGCTCAAATTTACTTTGGATGTAGGTGAACTTGTTAAATATGATGAAAGTCTTCAAATTTTTTGGGACAATCTAGGATGCAGGAACAAGACGATTATGGCCAAGTTAGATATATTTTATGTTTTTAGTAGTATTAAGGAAGGGTAAGGAGGCAAGATCTTACTATGCATTAAAAGAGGATGGGTCAAATTTAACCATCACCCAATTTTGTGTGTGTTGGAAACATCAAAAGCTATTACAAGGCAAACATTTTGGAAGATGAACCTAAGACATTTTGAAGTAGTCAAGGAAAATATTCAGGTGATATGGCAAACTCAACTTAAATGTATTTCCTTCACCAAAATGGAAAAAAACATTAAATATTACAAAGAGTTTTGCAAGAGAAAGGCAACATATTTATGTAGGTAGGAAATGAAATTTGGGGCAAAAGTTGGAATAAGCACAAATGGCTTTTATAAACTCTTTGGTGGATGAAGATTTCCAACAAACTATGGAAAATATGAGAAAAAATGTTTAACAATTTTTAAAAATCAAATCAATGGGATACATAATTTGAGTTAAAATCCTTTGTAAATATTCAAAAATATTAATTCAAAAAAAATATTTCATTGGAATAAAAGGGAAATTCAACAAAGATATTGGTCTTAAAAAGTGAAAAAGGGAATGATAGTTAGTAGGAAATAGGACTTGGAAAATGTTTGATACAACTTTTGAAAATAAACTCTACACAATCTAATTGGAGATGCTTGAACAAATGAAATTGCATGCTAGAGTTTTCAACATAATGCCAAGAAGTTTATTGACACCATGAATTTTAGATTGGCAATGTTAATCGTTATAAAAGAGCTTTAAGCAATAGTCAAATCCATGGCCAAAGGGAAATGTGTTGCCCTTGATGGAATGGTGTTGAAATTTTATTCTTTCTTTTAGGATTTAGGTAGGAATTTGGCAAGATGATTAAAATAACAATTGATGAAGGAAAATTCCCCAAAGGGGTCAATAAAGGTGTAATCATGTTGTTGAAAAATGGTGACAAGGAGTGTTTAAATAATTAGAGACTAGTTATGTAGTTGAACGTGATTTACTAAATATGTTAAGTGCAAAATTAGCCTAGCTTAACAACTTTAATTCAGGTCACTCCCCCTGCCCCTTAAAAGACATCCAAGGGGGTGTTACACATATGAACTAAGCTCCTTTTGTCACTTTTTTTGTTTGGATACAATTATCCTTCTCCTACTTTATTTGATCTAGATAGTAGTCGCCTTTCTATTCACAACATTAACCTCTTACCCTTGTTGTATTAAACCTAATCCTAACCTAGTGAATCACAATTAACTAGGACTTACACTCTTCTTCCCTTTTTGGATTTTATTACCCTTTCTTTATTTTATCCGATCTAGACAACACCTACATTTCGTATTCCCAACATTACCTTCCTACCTTACTATATTAATTGGGCAACCCTAACCTAATGAATCATAGCTAGTTAGGATTTGGATTTTTCTTTTTCTCTCTGCCTTTTTCTTAGTATAATTATTTTTCTCCTACCTTGTCTAAACTAAACAACAACTACCTGTCCTACTCCCATACTATCCTTTTGCTCTTGCTATAATTAACCACAACCTTAAAACCAACAATTCATAACCAAGACCACACACACACAACATGTAGCAATTAGAAACAATATTTTTCAAAAACATAGTTTCTCAGATCAAAAAAAAGAAAAGTTACATGAGTTGTTTAGTCCTTAATGTGGATCTCCTCTCCACCAAGCTTTTACCCTACTTGATGTGACACTATCATGTCTACCAACAACTTTTCATTTGTATCCTACCTTTATTCCTAACTCCTTGAAACTAACTCCCTCTTATTTTTCTCTACCTTCACTTCAAGGGGATAGACCTTTACTTTATCTTTAAGTTAATCCCTTCCTCCACCTTTTCATCCTCCTTTTCTACCAAGCCTTAGTTCAAGATCCATGTACCTCTCCCACCTTCACCCTTGAGTATAATGCCTACCAAATCTACCTTGAGCAATTATCAGCACCACCACTGATGTATCCACCTCCAACTCTTCATGTTATTAAGTTGGATGTGTTTAGTCAGCCCACCTTCTCATGATGCAATAGCCTCTTCTTGCGTGTGCTTACCTCCTCAAGATATACTTAGTCCCACTAGCTCTCACAATTCTCATCATCACTCATCACTCCCCTCCCACTATTTCACACCCCACTCATCATTCACAAGAGTGAAGATGGTCAACAAACTATAGGAAGAAATAAAGTTGTATTTTTAATTTAACCCTAATATTTAACACCTTTTTAGAAAGCTTTGACCACCATATCCATACCCTCTTATTCATGAACCTTACCCAACCCAAGCCAAACATGATAACCTTATTTTAACTTAGCCCAATGATCTTACCCTCCCCCTACCTTATCTTGTTTAGGCGACCCATCCCTAGCAATCCATCTTGGATAAGACCTTCCTATTATCCTACTTCATGAACTTCCAATCAAAACCCCAAAACTTCATTAATTAACCTACCTAAGCTTTACCTAAATTGGGTTAAACTAATTAGTGCCCAACATTAAATATATGCAAAAAAAATTACAATTGAATCTATAACTAATATCCATGGAAATGGTGAATGTGGATCAAATCGCCTTCCTAACATTGTAATATATTCAAAACAATGTATTATTAGTACAAGAAACCCTGGATTGGATTAATTGTTATAATCAATCAATTGTCTTTCTAAGATTAAATTTTGCCACAACTTATGACAAGGTAATTTGAAATTTTGTTTTCCTAGCTCTAGAAAAGCTAGGTATGGAAAGTAAGTTCATTGACATAATGAGGTTGTTGTTCCAAAATGCCAAAGCAATAATGTGCTTTAATCATGCCATCATAAAATCATTTAGGATAGAAAGATGAGTCAAGGCCACTAACTCCCTACCTTTTATCCTAATTAGAGAGATGTTCAATTTTGTGATCCAGAAAGTAACATATTTGGGAGATATAAGAGGCATATCTATTCATGGAGGTAGAAAACAACTACTTTATTGCTAAAAGGAAAGGTAATAAATATACAAATAAGGTTAACTTGTTGGTGTTTTTCTTGCTTATGCATGACTTAGAAATAACTTGGGACAAGTCGATAATTTTTTGGAGTTGGCAAAGGAGTAAGAAAAAACTTGGTTGGACTGAAGGATTCAAGTGGAAATGGCCTAAAACAAGTGCCTTTTCTAAACTCCTAGGAGTCCCTTTTGGCCTAGACTTGGATGTCAAGGAGGTGATGACTTTATGTTGGAGAAAGTGCATAAGAAGTTTAGGTTTTGGAATTCTTTGCACATTTCACTTGCTAGGAGGGTGATAGTTATTAGTGTAAACTTAACATTCACATTTTGGTTTTTTATTAATGTTTGGGAAAGTGGTGAACAAGTGTAAAATTATGTTGAGGAATTTTTAATGGTTCAACAAGAGATTGTTTGATAGGTTAAAAAAATGCATTCACCTTTGGACCCTGCTTTCGGGCAAAACATTTTGGTATATTGATTTCAATGACCTAGTCTTTAATGGTAATAAATTGCATAAATCTAAGTTAGAGAGAACAATTGGAAGGCTCGCTTGACTAAGGTAGGTGACATGTTTTTTCCTACTTGTCACCTCATGTTTCACATGCTTCACCAAGCTCCTTTTGTGTCGACTCTTTTAGCTCCTAACTACTTGCACACAACACACTTGGTTAATCCAAAAGTTCCAACCATTTAGGATGGATTTAGATTCGCTAAACCCTACTCTTGAAGTTAAGTCTAAGTCTAACTTGGTTTTAGCCAAGGTTTGATTCCTAAAGTTAATCCACATGGCCTTAAAATGGAATCAACCCTAGGCTGACTGGGGGGCCTTCCAAGACTAATTCTTAAAGTTGGTCCAAAGGACCTAGGCCAAAAGAACCCAAGTTGTTTTAGGGCCAACTTTCTTTTGGTAGCCTTGAAGTTTTAAAGGGATAACTCTTAATCCTCCCAAGCATTTTAAAGGGCTGTGAGGAATTTTTGGACACCTTCAACATGAAGATATGCACTCACAAAACCCGCTTGGAAATGAAACTATTATGTAGTTGTAATCTAACAAGTAAGGTGATTCAATGTAATGCAATGAAGTTCATTAAGAATTTAATGCATTGTGTCCACTTGAAAGATACAAAAACATTATGGGAGAATCGTAATTCACCATGATGGAATGTGAAGGGGCATTATGTTGATGTTCATTTAATGTCGCATTTGATGGTTGAACCCCTTTTGTTCCATTCGTCATAACATCTACATACAACCTTCTAATTTAACATGCATTGGATTTTTGAAAAGGTTAATCTAAAAAGGAACCATGTTACAAAATCTTATAAGTTTTTTTTTTTTTTTTGATCAAGAGTTAAGCCTTGGGACTAAAAATCATTTTGCTTAGATTGAGGAAAAAAACAGACAATTTCAACCCTCTTTACTTCTGGCAAGTGTAGCTCCTTTATAGCAAAACTTGATGATGCTGAAATTTGGAGAAAACCTTCTACACCTCCTAAACAAAAACTGTTTTAAGGTTGACACAAATCCAATAGTGGATTTGGGAAGAACAATTATTTGAAATAAAACTCTAGAGGCCTTGTTATGGAAATCCTTCCATGAACTCCACTACAAACACCCTTTACTCCCGGCAAATGTAGTTCCTCGACAGCAAACCCGATGATGTTGAAATTTGGAGAGAACCTTCTACACCTCCCAAAAAAAAATTGTTTTAAAACACAAATCCAACAGTGGATTTGAGAGGAATAATTATTTGAAATAAAACTCCAGAGGCTTTGTCATGGAAATCCTTCCATGCTTATTTCTTGCACACATCTTTTCCATGAACAACACCTTTTCACATATAAGAACTAATCTTTTCCTCACATATTCATTCTCTTCCTTTCCCCTTCCCCTAACAGAAGATAATATTTTCTCCCTTGGTAAGCTTCCATGACCTTTCCTTGAACCTGTTCCCCTTGTCCAATGGAAGCTTCGAAATCCTCCCTTCCAATCAATGGCCTTCTCATCCTTCAAGAGCCAATGAGAATTGAGAATGATTTGCCCTCCAATTGATTTTAGGATGAAAATTTTTGGGCCCAATGAGACACAAAAAATATTCCATCTTCCAATCAAATAGGATGACAATCTTCATGACTAATGGGATTGGAGGACTCATCCTTCCTTTTATCTTGGATATCTTGATGAGGTTCTTGAGTTTGATCCTTATCTTTTCCGTCCGTTAATCCTCACATCTTACTTTTTCATCTTAATTATTTCAAGTAACTAACTATTAGGATAATTTATCGATAGTAACAAGTAAACATCCTTGAGTCCTTATTTGACTAAATCAATTCAATGATTGAAGTAACATCCCCACGTACCATTTACTCTTTTGATATCCTTTATTTATTTTTTCTTCCATCCACTAATTAACTATGTAGTACATAATAAATTGGAATTAAAAATTGCATCACAAAAACCCCCACATACTTTTAGATCCACTGTCGAAATTAGGGTTCAATGAATCCATTAGATTTAGGATGTTCGAGTTTTCATGAGGTTCCGCCATCACTCCCACACCTTACACCTACCCTAATTTGTTAAATAAAAAAGTTTTGACCCTTTTTGAACGCAAGTACCACATTGTTTCTACTACCCTCTTGGTTCTTGTTGATGCAGGTGAAAATTTAGTCATGGTGGATGATGTCGCTACGCCCTCAAATCCTCCAGTTTCACTAGTAAAAAAGAAAGAGTTTGAAGAAGCATCGCCTAATGTGAATGTCTTTCAATGGTCGTGTGAAGAACCGTCCAGAAGAGTGGTGCGCACTCAAGTCAATCGTTCGACATGGGATCGTCAATTGTCTCTTAACCCATATGCCTTAGTAATCTATTTAAAATTTGTTCCTGCTTGTGGAGCCACACCAGAAGGGTTTGAAGAATGTCAATGTGAAGACGACAATGTTCGTTTTCATTATCAAACTTGGGTTCCTGGTGATGGCCATTATCGTTGGCTGCGAAGCCCAATCAACCCCCTTTCCATGGAACATCGAACCAAATACTTCGTTCACACCATTCGTCGCATTCTCGAGTTTTTGCAATTGTGATCTATCCCCTTAAAGTTGTTTACTAAATTGTAATTCACCTGAGGCCATTCAGGTGGAAATGTTAATACTTAAGTTTGATTTTGATTCTATTT
>Ga0209611_10008675_pt1 | contig 15739 bp, 11 predicted proteins | sample S1TSphgellanicum_3_FD_187693 | JGI IMG/M metagenome (GOLD analysis project Ga0209611, IMG submission 187693) | Host-associated microbial communities from peat moss isolated from Minnesota, USA - S1T2_Fc - Sphagnum magellanicum MG (SPAdes) (version 2) | ecosystem: Host-associated > Plants > Peat...
ACTGGCTGAAAAGCTGTGTTCGACCAATCACAAACCATTATTTTCTGGGCCCAACAGAATTCATCCTATTCACATTCTACTGACATTGATTTTGTCCACTGGCCCAAATTCTTCGTTCCACCAATCACGAACCGTTTTCGAGGGCCCAAGAATGCTGTACCTATTCACACACGTTCGCTGTAGAAACTTTGACGTAACTACATGGGTGTGTGAAGTATGTCCCACTGGCCGGGAATCTACCGTCGACCAATCACAAACCATTTTCTAGGCCCAAAATTTGTTCCCTATTCACACTACTGACGATTTGAGGTAACGTCGGCTTGTAGGCAGTTTGTCCAGCGGCCAAGAATCTAGAATCAACCAATCATGATCCATTTCCAGGGCCCATTTTCAATTGATCCTATTCACATTATTACTGAAGCAGTTAGGTGAAGATTAAGGTTTTTGTACGAAACCCCGTCCATCTTTTACTTAACTTGTTTTTTTCCTTTTTCTCGCGACGGAAAGAAAACCCAGGGCGCCTTCCGATTAGCTCCGTACTCATCGTACGCACCTATGGGAAGAAAGCATGGAAAGTAAACGGACTGAAGTGGAAAGAAATGGGTAACAAAGTGTAAAGTAAAAGAGAAATCCGGAAGTAACGGAGCCAATGGGATTACGCCAGAGAGGTAATGAAAGCGAAATGACGTCAGAGAAAAAAACAGAAAGATAGAAAAACTGTGAAAAAGAAGAAGAAAGAGGGTACCAAAGAAAAAGGGGCCAGGAATCGAAAGAAGTAAGAGATAAGTAAAAGACAGACAAACACACTGCCGGACTAAGTGAATTAATATATAGGATTGTCTTAAGTATTGATCCCCTTGCATTCATGGAAAGAAAAGGATTGGGTTTGTGGGGAGAAGACTTCTAAATAGGCAAACTTTCCTGACTCCCAATCATGTGCTGTACAAAAGTATTGCTTGCTTCTTTTTTTCTCGAGCTGCCCATTTTCCCTTGTCCAAGATGCATCTGGAGATGATCAGACACATTTTGGTGCTGCCCATTATAGACTTGGGGTCCTGTTATGCACATTTTGGGCCTGTAATAGACACCCAGTATACATACCAGACCCAAAAATGTGCATAAAATACTGACACAAACTCTTTAATGGGCAGCATCAAAATGTGTCATCACCCATCTTTTTTGAGAAAAACAAGGGTCAGGCCAAGAGCAGATAAGGAAAATAAGAAGCCCTCCAATAAGGACCCTTTTGCTTATTTATAGTGTTCCTGTTTTGGGGTTCAATTACTTTTCCCATTAAAATCGTGATAAGGTGATGGTTTGATGTATTTTTGGTGATCCAATGACAAGGTAATGTAAATCCAATGGGTGCAAGAGAGCACCACTTCTTCAGTCCACATTTAAGTAGAAGGACCCTACCTACCTACCTACCTATATGGGCCCATTTACCTACCTACATATTATCCCCTGAACCTACTAAATCTATTGATGTGAAAAGACTGAATGTCATCATTGCCATGTGGCTATTTGCAAAAGCTTTAGATGTCCTCCATTTAAGCGATCTTTTAACTTTTCAATGATAATATAAGGTGGACTTCAAGTGTAGGTAGGCCTATCACACAATGCTATATTGCAATACTTGCATTTGGGGATATAGTACAATATTATTATCAACCAATTAAGTCAAGGCCTAAACAAAGGGAGAGTAGTGAAATGCAATATCTTCATGTTGGTAGAAACTCTAATTGTAAATATTAACACATTGTTTTAAGTGATTGTTATATCTTCACATAATACTAACTTACATCGACAATGGGAGAATGTGTACGATAGTGTTACACTTTCATTGTTAAATCACTTTTTTTCACTATAAGAGAATGTGATTTTTCTTACATAAAAAGCCAATGATGCCTTATGAGACATGTGAAGTTTGTGGTTTCATACACTGCAATATACAATTTTCATTGTTTATTGTGACATATATTATGTTTCTTTACATAATGTCAAATTGTCATTTTATGCCATAGTGAATTTCACATATTGTACATTATAACAAAAGAAACCACAAAAGGTTTATCTCACACATGTGTCATGAATCACAATTTTTTGTGTGAAAAACACATATTCTCTTGTAGCATTGAAATTTCTTATCGTTGAGTAAGATTTTTTATTTTGTCATTTTTTTTTCTTCTCTATTTTTTTAGATTTTTTCTTCTTTTTCTAATTTCTTTTTCTCCTTAGATTCAATATATGATATCTAGATACAAAAATGGACTTGTGAATGTAGGTATTTCAGGATTGGCCTAAATATTAAAATCATGCACAATTTGTGAGTCACATGTGAGTATTGCAAGTTCAGTTGTGGAACTTTGCCATGGACCTCATTGAACTATGAGATAACAATAGGAAATCGTCAAAAAAAGAAAAAAAGAAAAAGAAAAGAACAACGAATAATGCAATAACAAAAAATCAAACAAAAAGAGTATAAAGAAAGGGAAAGAAATGAGGAAGAGAAAAGGGGAAAAAAAAAAAGGGAGAAAGGGAGGGGAAAGAGGAAAATAACTCGATCCATGTCCCTCATTTGGAGCTACAATGTGCTTTTATGTTCTTCTCCTCCACAAGTCCTTCCTCTTTGAACTTGAAGCTCCACACTAATGGCAACAGGGAGAAAGAAAGCAGGGCAAAGGAGACAAGTGATGATGGCACTAGTTAGAAATAGAGAGAAAAAGATGAATGGGTGAGGAAGGAGGTAGGTAAGATGGGGAAGGTTTAGGAGCCAATCACGTTGCGGTTGTGTGAGGTTGAAATTGTAGTTCAAATTCAAGAATATTTAGAAGGGCCTCATCCTCAACTAGTGCATTGCATTGGTGGGTGTTGGTTCATGTGGGCCCACCAATGACCACCTCATTATTTGGTTATTGATTATTAAGTTGGTTATTGGGCCTTAGTGTAAAGTGAACCATATTAGGTAATTTTCATCTCACTTTTCTCTTGACACAAAAATACAAATTTCTAGGTTATAAATAGGTGGTAGGTTGGGGTTGGATTTCTAAGCTTGCATATAACATGTAAATAACCTATCAATGGTTTTCACCACATTTGTAGGTTAAACCATTGAGCCATTGTAAACCTTGGATGAAGGATACCCAAATAATTCAAGGCACTGAACAAAGTTTCATCTTGAATTCAAGACCTTGATGACATAAAATGTTTTGCCCAATTTGTTGCACTTGTGCATGAAGACTAGAAAGCTCCAATCACAACTAATGCTAAGTGAATGTCAAGTCAATGTCAGAAGAGGGAATTTTTTTGTTGTTGCATTCATACCAAGAATGTTTGCATATGTCAAATCCTAGGTGGAATCCTACATGGCACACAATGTTAAATCAATGTTAAGTAGGTGTTAGCTTAACATGAAATTTACAAACAAACATAGATTTTGAAACTAATATACAATGTTAGGTAACAACCCATAAATTGGGGCTTTAAATCAATGTTGAATTAACACAAATGTTGTCCCACTTTTTCTTAGGTTATCCTCTTGTTCTCCTCCCTATTCTCCATATACATTCCCTAACATTCATCATCATGGTGTGAATACACCATGAAAAGGGTAAGTTATATTTTTTTTGAAACCTTAATTAAGATTAACACTAACCTAAAACTAAGGTGTGAATGGAAAGCAACTAACATTTAAGTTAGTGTTACCTAGCATGGATGGAATTTTTTTTTTATGATGTTATCTAGATGTTAGGCTACCTAACTCCATAGGCCTTACCACTAGGTGCAATTGTAGTTTAATTTTTATAAATATAGATTGTTATCATGATTATAAAAAAAATTGTGATAAGATGAAGGATCAAAAATAGAATGGTTAATCAAGAATTTGGATATAGAAAATAGTTTTATAAAAAATACAAAAATGCAAATGAAAAATTCTAATGGACTTGAATTTGAATCAATAAAGGTGCATTCATAGCAAAATGAGCCAAATTATTGGTAAAATTTGATCTCTATTACTTTGAAAAATCACCATCAATTGTATTTAATGAATCATTTATTCATCATTTGAATTATTTTTTTGTTTGCTTATCAAATTAGAATTGTGAATTTGAAGTCATTATATAATGTTCTTAGAGTCTTTTGTCATATGCAAAACACTTGTTGAATGGGCTTTTTTTTAATTTAAAAATTTAAATGTGTTTTTATTATTCAAACCTTCACCAACTGTTTTCAAATATATTGTGAGTTCTAATATATTTCATTAGAAGGGCCACATGTGTAAATCCTTTTAGGTACACATGTGTTGTATCTTTTTAAAGGATGTCAATTCTAATTTTGAATGTCTTTAATGACTAAACAAATTCAAAATTTGTGATCATGCTTCTATTAAAAGTTGTACATTTTATTATAATGTAGGTCCTAATGCAAATATATATAGTAAAATGGGTGATGTTTGGTGTTAATGTCGATATCTAGTCCCCAAAATAACATTTAAAATATAATTTTGGTATTAAATAGACCAACACATGCAAGCCATATGTAAAATGCAATTCTTGGTAAGGATTCCAACCTTGATTCTCATGGCTCCTTTTATTGTGATTACACCCCCCAAAAAATCTCAAAGAAAACTTGATAAATTCACATGGTCTTGCAATTGTTCACCAATGGATTTTTCAAGGTGGATTGCAAATAATCTCAAGATTAGGCATCTATGGTTTTACTTATAGATGGAGTTTGCATCAATCTAATAAACCATACATCCATCATCTTACATATTGGTCATAAATGAATGTTTGCTATTGGATTTACCATATTTCTTAGTGAATTTTTTCATTTGTGACAACTTGTAAGCAAATTAAATATGGCAATAGGCATCAATTTTACTACAATATCCTTATGGAGGAACTTGACTCATACCAAAGTATAATAAATTATTATCATAATTTATTTATTTTTCATTTCAGATTGTATGCCATATGATTAAATGTTTATCAACATAATACTATGAACCTATTATGAAATAAATATAATAACAAAATACTTGATTTTTACATTAACATTCAAAAACAATGTCAATCACATGTTACTTTTTGTTTTGTAACATGTTAAACAAATGTAACATATATCAAAACTAAATTTGTTTGGAATAATCTCTTATGAAAATTTCAAAAGCAAGTACACTACAAGGAATATTGTCCATTCCAACCCATGCATTTGCAACTTTTGTTCAAATCAACCATTTTTGCAACTTTAGATTTGACTATCCTTTGTAACACTTGGTAAAAACGATTGGTAATTGCATAAACGATTACAAATTGGTTTGCAATTGCATATGCAATTTATACTTGCAAATAATGTCGATTTGAATGAAAATAATAATAATAATTACACTTATATCCTTCATTTTTTAAAACATAGATGAAAATGTAATTGTTTTTGCAATTTGGAAAGTGATTCAAGGGCCATTGGACACCACATGACATTTTTCAACTTGATTTGTGATTATAATGGTATTCGCAAATGCACACGTAATTAAATGTGAGAAAAAAATGAGTTGGCTAATGAAATTGCTAAATTTAGTGGTCTAATTGTTTTCCTTTAACTTTTTTCAATGAATTAACCATTAAATGTGTAGTAACATTTGGTGGATTTATGAAAATTTCAAAGGACCCATGACAATTAATGGTAGAAATAGGTTTACTATAATTTTTTATTTATGAAATTAAAATAATTATGTTTTGGTAGTTTCAATTGTGGGTCTAGCACATTGCAATGAATTATCAATGCTTGGGAGGGAATTTATTAAAGTTGCATCTATGTAATAAAAATAATTTAATTTAAAAAAAAACTCAATCAAAGGACATCAATTGGCATTACCTAATATGTACAATTCACATAAAAGGGACAAGTTAGATTTTAATGGGCACTCAATCATTGTGCATTAAGTCCAATTTATGGCATAAATGATAAGTTTCTCTTTAAAAAATCCAAAGTTGTCCAATGTTCACTATGACTGAATATTTGGTAAAAGAAACCAATTTTAAAATCATGATATATAGTAGTGATTTTATCCTTTAAGAAGGTCTCTTTATGTGCAAATGATGCCTCACAGGAAGATACAATATTGTCCAATTACTAATGTGATAAGACCCTTCAACAAAAATCCATAATATTGCAAAGGCCTAGTCAACTCAATTGACATGTCATTTGTTTCCACTATATTGTAGTACCTTTCGTAATTCCAACATTTTCTTGACACTATTTATTTTCACTTTGGCAATAAAAATAAAAATTCCTAAAATTCAAATTCTTTGAGTTCAGTGGGGAAACAAAATGCCAAGTAATTTCACACTACATAGGCACACCACACCACCAAGCTTTAGGGCAAGCAATCAATAATAATGTCAAAAAAAAATTTAGAACTTTCAACATTGCAAGTAGTCGATTTTGAGAATCATAATAAAAGATCTATCAAAAATTGGTAATGTAATATATGTTTTGTTCACTTATCAATCTAAAGCTTTGAGCTTAGTAAAAGTTTTTATTGTGCTTGAATGGGAACTCATTGAACTTAATATACATTTGATTTCGCCTTCACAATTTCAGTATTATTATTGAGCTTTCCTTGTTAATATGACAAATGGTGGATTGAAACATGATTGGCAAAATGTGTAAGTAAACACATTCTTGCAAGGAAAAGAATGAAATGAAATAGAAAAACAATCAACCAACAATATGTCAACCCAAATTCATTGTAACTTGGATTGTTTTGAATTAAGAAAAAGTTGTATTATGTTGCAATGCTTGCCTTGGATTTGAAACTTTGAATCAAGGCATGGAATATGAGCAAACACTAAAGCTGAAAGGGAAACAAAAATTTGCAAGAAACAAAGTGAAGGAACTTTTCACTTATAATACTTGAGATAAATCTATAAGTGTGGGAGTAGTCGAGGAGAAATTTGACATTATATTTTCACAAGTGCGATTAACGTTCTCATTATGCATTTTGGACATTCAAAGCATGTTTTGAGAGCCAAATTGTATTTGATTTGGATGAAATGGCCATAACCAAATGAAGATGCTTGCAATTTTTTTTCTACCAAGGCAAATCAACAGCTTCACACAAAACTTGTTTGTTTCATTTATACTCAAAATGGGTTGTGGGGGTAGGATGAGGATCTCCTGAGTCCATTTTTGTTGGGTAAAGCGAGGGAATGATAATAAAGATCTTTTTAGTTATGCACAATCCTAAACCATGAAATGTTGTAGCTGGGTATTGTGCTTGTGAAGAGAGGTGGAGACTTTTCTTGAGGTCAATGTAATTGTTGGTTTACTTTAGCCTAGTAAAGTGCAAGGCTACAGGTTTTAGTGCAATAAGGGTGAAGGAGAAAATTGTTTTGAAGCCAAACTAAAAAATACAATGATGATTTTTCAAAAAATTTAGTAGATATAAAATCAACAATTCTCCCTTTTTTATAAAAGTTATTAGACCCATAACTGATGGTTTCCTTTAGAAATCTAAGAACTGAACAACAATAGTTTCATTGGGTATCACCAGAAAACAATTGAAAGATAAAAATCAATGCCATAGTTGATGTTTTCTTCATTCAAATCAAACCAGATTCAAACAAAAGAAATTTGTAATAACCAACATGTTTGCAAAGCTTAAATGTGATGACCTTCTAGCAACCTGAATCCAAATGCTACCATGTGATGAAGGTTGCCCTTTCCTATAAGCAAATTCTTGGACGAATAATCGTTATCAAACCCTCAATAAGAACTTCAATGAGGTTGATTGACAACTTGAAAAATTAGAAATTAACTTGGATGAAATCTTGAGGAAAGCCTATGTCAACTGCATTAAAGTATGAGGTGGGTTGAAGACATGTTCAACCCTCAAAAGAAAGTGGTGGAACCCCAAGTGGACTTCCCACTAAATAAAGAGGTTGGAGACTATATTCAACTCTAAAAAGAAGCAAAAGAAGACTATACTCAGACCCCGAAAAGGAGAGGTCGATAGCATGTTCCTCTCCACAAAAGAAAAGGTCAAACGCCTCGCCCCCAAAATTAGAAGTTGAAAGCCTATTCAACCTCTCAAAAGGAGAGCTCCAAACCTTGTTCAATCTTTCAAAATGAGAAGTCAAAGGCATGTTTGACAAAGTAATCCACTACTGGTTTCTGTTCCAGCTCCCTCACACCCATTGATGCAAACCAAAGAAACTTCTGCTTGCATACAATTCCTTGGAGATGCGGACCATGCATCCTTGAAGTTTGCAATGCTATTATTGTTGGAAGTCACTCAGCCTAAGACTATTTTTAGCTTAGGATGCTAAAATTTAGAGTACCTATTGGATCCTGTGTCTCCACCCTGTCTAAGCCACACCCCACTAGAGTCATTCATTGTATTTGCAAGGGTGAACACTTTCTCACTGCATCATCATATATTGAACTTGCTTTTGACTAGGGCATACTGGAATACCATGAGTTCCACAAGAGAAAGAGGGCACCAATAGACCAGTGAAGAGACAAAAACTAAGTTCAAAACCAGAATACCTACTTCAGGCACAACTCACATTGTGAAGGCAGTATGACTCACAAGGTCTACTCCATCCCTGCAAACAGAAAAATTGGGTGGTATATCAGTTAATCCTCCACTCACATCAGACATCAAGCTTTACCTATAGGCTCTTGTCAAAACCTACAAGTGGAATCAATTGAAGTATAGTTGGATGACCTATGAGTAAGGGGTTGCCAATTGAGTTGCATCCCTTCGTCCCAAGTGCACTATACTACCTACTGTGCTCAGAGAGAGTTCTATAGAGTACCTATCTTTGTTTTCTTGCATCAACAAAGACTGATCCGGAATTTGAGGCAGAACCTACCTCTCATCTCAATTATCATTACAACTACCCGCAATGCTATATGGACTAATAATTACCCCAGTTCTGGAACATTAAGGAACACCCAACAGTTGTGGAGCAGACTGGAGAAAATTCCCCAGAGAAGCTAGGATCCACACATACAAAGTTACCATAGGATCCATGGCAAGATTGCATTAAGCAATGCTACAGTTGAGAGTGGAAACTTCAACACCTGCAAATATGCACCAGGCTACTAGCTGGCCCGAAGAGTTTTCTTGTACTCCGCAAATGATCCAAGAAAGGGAGTTGCTTTTCCACCAGAAACAACCCAAAGTTCATCCACACTTCCTGATATGAGATGCTCATCATGGCTCACCTGCAAAAAATGATAATGGCTTGTATTAAAGACAGTTCCTAGGTCAAAATGTCACATTATAACTGCAACCTTTCAATCAGGTATACTCCATGTAGAGACAATTAAGTAGACTTACAAAAGGAAGTTAGGTGTGAATTTTGGAGACAACAAAGAATTGAGATTTGAAATTAAAGACAAGTTGATTGTGTGGGATGATGATCCCAGAATGAGATTGTATGTTTTGAAATCTTGTCTGCACAAAGTTCCTCTAAAGTTTCAATATACATTCATGTAGAACTGTCAATATCCATCTTGGATAGGAAGTGAAGGGAAAGGAGAGAGTTGAGAAATACCATTAGCACACCTCCTTGAAAGAGGGCTAGTCCTTGAATAAGTGCCTCTACTGCATCCAGATCCTGCAAAATTTGGATCAAATCTTAGAACAGCTGCTCTTCCAATATAGTTCACCAGATTAAGAGCAAAGTAGCAGTGCAGGTTAGCTGGGGTGGTGAACCAGATCCCATCAGAACTCCATTCCTAATCACCCTAAGCTGAAAAAGGTTGGGTGACCTCACAAGATAGCAACACCACAACTAGGCATGGAGCCAACCACCCAAAGGGGGCTCTACCCTCAGTGTTGCCAGGCAAAGGGTTCTCAGCAACCCTTGATCTGTGGAGCTTAGGATTTAAACATTTCTTCTTTACCATGGCTTTCAAAATCATTATGGTGGTAACAATTATAAGCCAAGGATACTTTGTCTGAATTTGGCCAAGATACTCTAGCATGAGAAAAGAGGAACATTTGAGGTATGCATACTGAGACAAGGATGATGACCATAACACTGCTCCATGCATACTACTAAGTCACAGATTATTGGCATAACTGGAAGGAGAAAGGATTACAAGATGATTGGATGGTTCATCAAGAAGTAAAATGTGAGGTTTGTTGAAGGTGATCTTTGCAAACGCTACCCTGCTTTTTTGGCCACCTGCATCCCACCTCCAAGTTCCCAAATGTCAAGTGAAAAAGGTACACTGCAAGCCAAAAAACACTTTCTCAAAGCTATAGAGCTGCATGGCTCCAGAATATGATAGGAAGGGACAGACCCATTGACTACAACTTACACAGTTCATGACCACAAAAAACTGTACAACTGTGCAAAACTTTCAATGTGTTGACCCTTCAAGACACTGCCTGGATCTTTTGCATCATTGTATCAAAAGCAATGTCGGTAGACAAAATCTGAGTTAGAAATTGCACTCTCAGATATACTGAAACCAGGGAAAGAGAACATGGGGGAGGAAAAACCTGAGAGTGTGTACATAGATTGCAAGGCAAGGCTGCCAGTGATTCCAAAGGACCCAAGATGAGCACGAAGCCTCTGCTCCAACACACCCTACAATGCCACCCACACATGCCTTAACTAGTTAGCACCTCACCATCCTTCTTCACAAGCTTTTGGATCAAGCTTAGCACTGAATCTGATCCTTCCCTGGTCAAAGAAAATCCCTTCACACTTGCACAATAGAGAAAACCCCCTTCTAATCCATGACTTTCATCAAGGACATGTGCTATATAGCAGATTGCCTGAGCTAGTTAGAGACCATGGATATCAGTAGCCATTGTCAGGTAATCGGCCAAAGAGTACAACAGGTGGTTCACCAAGGCAATGAAAACTGCTAGTTTTGTATTGCAAGAAAACCAGGAAAGAGGCATGCTTGCCCACACACACACAAAGAAAAAGATTTGTCAAGGTGATATTGAAGGCACCATTTCTAAGATTGAGAGAGGGAAAGTGAGAGACCGGGAAACAATGAGACATATACAGAAGTGGTGTTGATGAAAGATCAAGTCCATCCACATGGTGCTGACTGAAAACTGCCATCCGGACCTACATCAATCAACCGAGATTCATCCCAATTAAGTGTTGCTTGCATGCATTTTAGACCAATATCTCTGAAATTGGGAGGATGTGCTCATATCAACCACAATTTTCTGATTGCAAGTAGAACAGTCACTTACCTTGGGTGACCGGAAAACTGTCCCTGAAGAAGGCTCCAATTCCCCTGATATCAACTTCAGCAGAGTAGACTTCCCAATCCCATTTGGGCCAACCACTGTCAAATGCAACATAGTTTCACCTCTGTGTAAGGTCTTCAGGTCAAGAAAAGTCAGGACAAAAACTACACAATTTAAGCATCATCATGGAGAGGAATTAAGTCCAGTGCAGTTTGTTACCACTGCTCTCTACATAAGAAAACAATCCCTAAAGGACATAAACAATAATGATAACTAGCAGAAAACCTGGAAAAGAAAACTCTGGATGATATCATAAGGAGCTTCAGGAAAGTACTCACTTGCAAGACGGCTATCAAGGTCAATACCAAAATTAAGATCCTTGAAAAGCAAAGGGCCACCTGGATAGCCAAATGAGGCATCGCTGCAAGGATGAATAAAACCAACACAGATTAGGCATAGATGGATTTGATCACATGCAACCAGATGTCTGTGTGAACCAATGACAGAGGGAGCATCATGTATATCCCACAAAAAAGGTCAATACATGTGCTCCAGATTCATAGTAGTCTGTTAATGAAAAAACATGCCTGAAACTGATGATGGGGCCACTTGGTTGGTCATCAGGTGTTGGGAAGTCAAACTTGTAGCTGTAGACATCAATTGACAACAATTAGCTCGACCCACATTGTGCAAATCAAGAGAAACTTGAGTATACATGACAGTAACATCAAGAAAAACCTGTGGACTACAAGTAGGTAATTGAAGGGAGATTCTGTTTTGTAAACTGGGTCCCTCAGAGATCAGACTAATCAACCTATCACACTACAGGTACAAGTGGACAAAAGACTACATATTTCCAACTAACTCTATTCTAGGTAGACTTCTACCATATTATTGGCACACATCAAGAGAGATTTCCTTCCAACTGTCTAGAGGTGGTGCAACTGAAGTTTTCTGTTGGAAGGAGGAATTGTAAGGGAAAGACAAAATCTGGTCCCAGCTGGGTCCAACAATAAAGGGTTTTGAGGTAGAAGTGCCTGGAACTCCAACAATGATGTAACACCTGATGGGGTAAAACATACTTTCACCTGCTACCACACTTCATTTATTGTGGTAGCTGTAACTCAAAGTCAATTTTGTGACAGTCCAAGATTGCAAATTTTTGTGGTGTGGTAAGACCCATAATCCTGCCTCACTGAAAAGTGCATCTAAGATTGACATACACCAAATACTATATGCAAGAGGACCTGAAAGAGAACTTCTTGGTGCCTAGTCTCACCACATGGGACATACTGCACATAGCATTCTAATGGTCCGATGGCAAGGTTATCTTAACAATGAAATGATACACTTACTCAGGATCATTGACAACTGCATCCACATGGCCGATGCGCTCTAACGCCTGTGAATATATTACATCCAACTCAGTTGTGTCTAGCACTTTTTAGCCAACTGGGTTAGAGCTTCAAAGCTTTCCAGTCAAATTATATGGGACATCAATACACATCATCATGGCTCCAATCACCACAAGAAAGGTATCAGAACAGAAAAATCTACACCATGCTACTCCTCAAGCCAGACAATCTGCAGGGTAGAAATGTAACTCTTCCTCTCCCAGGTGCTTGAGACGGTCTATCCTTTCTTCACATCTAAAAGCAAGAAATAGATGGCTGTGTTCTCACCTTTATTCGAGATTGCACAAGGGATGCCCGCTTGGCATTGTACCGGAACTTATCCACAAATGCCTGCAAAACTCAGTCAAACATGCAACAGAATTTTGCATCAACACTTGAAGGGCTCAATCACAACAGCTTAAATATCAATGTTGATGTGCAGAAAATACAGTTGGACTTCAAACATCTCTGCAGCCAAGCATGGTTTCCAGACCAAATGCAAATCACTCACTACAGCTGGTGTCTTAGTCAGGTGCAATAGATGTCTTTTTCAATCCATTAGGCCACACACCCAGTTCATTCTTGATATTGGTCTATCTTATCAAACTCTCTACCTGTCAGATTCAGTGCAGGTGAAATCTACAAAAAGAGTCTTGGGCTTCCAATTATTTCAAATCATGGTGACAAACATAATACCACTTATTAAGCCTGCTATTGCCCTGACAAGGGTAAGCTCTGTCCCATCAAAGATGTAGTTCAATAATATTTGGACAACCTGACAAAAATAACTGGGAATGTGAAAGACAAAAAGGGTGAAGATGAAAGGCCAACCTGAATGTGGCCACGAGTTCGCTCATTTGCCTCAAAGGCTTTCTGCTGATTGCGGAGGCGCTCATCACGTGTACGCTCAAAAGTATCATAGTCACCCTTGTAACTTATCAACTTTTGCCCTTGCAAGTGCAGGATGTCTGTTACAACCTGTGACAGTACCAACTATTTGTGCAACATCAACATCCAATCTCAAAGGGCAGTACATTCATCCTTCATAATAGGTGCATCAGCAATCCCTGCTAGAAACAGCAGAACTGAGACCAAAATTGTATTTAAAACAGCTCTAATCATTCAAAACTATCAAACAAAGTCATCATGCTTCATGACAATGTGAATTGGCAACTGAATTGACAGACCGTGTTGAGGAACTCGCGAGCATGAGAAACAACGATCAATGTTTTGGGCCATTTCACCATGTAAGACTCCAGCCACAGAACCGCATGCAGATCCAAATGGTTCTGCACAGCAACCATGCCCCTCTTGCTTCATAAGACAGCCTTGTTCATGTGCAAGCTGGAATGTCAAGACTGATCATATTAGGATGTAGGAACAGTATTGAACAAGCATGATGGAAACATTGTGTGCATCCAAAGTATGGTACCGTAGGTTCATCCAGAAGAAGCAGATCAGGTTCAATAAACAAAGCTCGTGCCAGTGCCACACGCATCCGCCATCCCCCTGAAAATGTTTTGGTTGGCCTCTGTTGCATTTCTGATGTAAAACTCAAACCCTGCATGGATCCTAAGAGAAAAATCAGCCTGATAAAACAGCATATCAGAAGCAATAAGCAAGTAGTTTGCTCCAGACTTGACTCCAGCTAAAAGTAGTTTTTGCATGAAGACAAAACCAGTGACTTCTGTTTACATCAAGGAAGATAAAGAGAACTCACAGCTAGAATTGATGCAGCACGAGACTCTGCAGAATAGGCATCAATTTGCTCTAGTCTCTTGTAAATCTGCACTAGCCTATCTGATCTGGGTTGTTTTGCCTCTCCTGTAACCTCCCCTTCCTTAGTCTTGCCATTCTCCATCAAAATCTCAGGGTTTTCTCTGCCATTTTGCACACCAAGGAAACTGCCATGTGATCTGGTCATTGGGAGTCCTGAATTTGATATTGTCACTGAATCATCTCTCTGTAACCAAAGACACCCAGGCAGATGAAGTCAACCTCTCTTCTTGCACTGGCAGAAATGTACAAGGTATGAAATGCACAGAACATGGACAGGATAGGCAAGAGCATCACAAACAGATGCTTACTCCAGTCAAATGTCTTTGGGACAAAGAGAGGAAGCTTAACCTGTTGGGCCAGCTGTGCCTCCTCAGCCAACAGCTGAGTCCGTTCAACATCAGAGCTCAGGACACACTGAAGAACTGATGTATCATCACCCACCACTTCTTGCTCCACATGCAGGATTTGGCAGTTCTGAGGAATACCATCAATTGCATGCAAAGCCATTTGCTTCAAAAAAGTGGTCTTCCCCGTCCCATTCCTGCCTACCAGGCCTGCTCAGCTCAAAAATGCAAGGTCATAACCCAGAGCCTTGCAATAACACAGAACTCCCCATGTACTGGACTTGTATCTTAAGGAAAAGACTCCAAAACACACTCAGAAAAATGCAGGAACAAACAAATTTGCCTAAGCAGTTTCATAGTGTACCATAGCGCCTTCCATAAGCCAGTGTAACTGAAGCCTCATTGATCAGTTCCCGACCTCCCATAGATATGCTGAAATTTTCCATGCGAATGTCCTTTGGTACACTTCCTTCTCCCACACCCCCATGGCTCACCATAACAGCTGGCATGCCCTTATTGGCTTCATTCGCTGCAGCCACATGGGCTTCATATTCTGTCTGCTCATCCATACCCAACTCAGAATAAGCACTCTTCCACTTCACTGCCACAATCATCTCTCAAAGATTGTATAAGAAAAACATCTGCTAAGAAGAGTGACACACAATGCCTTGCTGATGAGCAGAGTTTACCATAGCAGGTTCCCCTTGTTCTAGATACTAAATGCTCATTTCAATGTGGCACTTTCAAATTGCTGCAACCAAGCATAATGGTTGCACAATGCTCCCCAAGAAGGAAGTTCATAGATGTCCATGAGATCATCAATGAGATTGCAGAGGAAGCTCCACAATAATATCTTTCATAAGAATAGAGAAATCTCCATTCTCACGATAAAGAAGAAAACAGCAAGGTTAACACTTCTTCAGGAAGCCACAGAAAGAACCAGTCAAGGGGAGATACAAAACAAAACAAAACACGAAAAACACACA
>Ga0209611_10008677_pt1 | contig 15737 bp, 11 predicted proteins | sample S1TSphgellanicum_3_FD_187693 | JGI IMG/M metagenome (GOLD analysis project Ga0209611, IMG submission 187693) | Host-associated microbial communities from peat moss isolated from Minnesota, USA - S1T2_Fc - Sphagnum magellanicum MG (SPAdes) (version 2) | ecosystem: Host-associated > Plants > Peat...
ATCACAAATGCCTCATTGTTTCAATATGAAATTGTTATACAAAACACCTTGTTTATATAGTGTTCAAAATGAAAATGTATGCCAAAGAATATGGGATAAAATTTGAGGTTGCAAGTAAATAAATAAGTAAAGCAAGTAAATAATTAAATAAGTAAGTGAAGCGATTGACTAGCTTAATAAGTAAGTAAAGTAAATTAGTGATTAACTAACTAACTAGTTAAATACCTAACTAATTAATTAACTACCCACTTACCCACTTATCAACATACCTATTATTTATTGCTCCACTATCTATAACATTTCATAGTAATAATAATAACTATTATTTAATAGCTATAATCAACTAATGAATTAGTTCATGAATGTGATAATAAGTCATCAATAATTTATATATGTATATAATGATTGATTACTAACTATTTTTTGATCTAAATAATAATTAATAAATAATTTAAAGATCAACCAATTAACTATTTAATAACTTATTTATATTTAATTAAATCATTAATAATTATTGAAATTTTAATTTTAAAATAATTTTAAATTGATATTAATATTAAACTAACCGAATAATGTGTTTTAATGTATTAATTAGTAGTTCAAAAATAATTAAAAATTTATTGAATTATTCTATCAAATAATTTATAAATAGACAAAATAATTATTGGTTATTATTTACTATTAGTTAATAATTAATAGATAAAATAAATTTATTATTATTTAATAATTATTGATTATGAACTATAGATTAACCATTAATCACTACCGTTATTTAATTATTTAACTTATAACTATTAGTAGTTATTACCTATTAAGATAGACCGCATTAAGGCATGTAACCCCAGGGCTACAACTTTACATACCATTAATATACACTTATTGAAAGCATAATATCAAAGCTAACCTTAATAATGTAAACCTTGGATACACAGGTAGTATATATGACATTATATATTCCACATATAAATATCTCTACATACATGCGAACTACATTTTAAAGGTTTGGCGCCCCTAAATATCAATTAGTTTATCATTAACCAGTGGTGGGGAGCTAGCTAGCTTGGCTATTCTATGGAGACTCAAGAGGAGTTGGGGAGGGAGAAGGGAGCTTGACTTTGATGCACGCAAAGGATCTGGGGTGGGGAGCAATCTTCCAAGCACGTAGTGTAGCAACAGCAATAAACAAGGCACTAATTAGAAGCAGATTGTGAGGTAGTTTTGGCTTTGAGGTAACCGGTGATCACCTGGTGACATGAGCAGGACTTTTCCCTAGACACGCATAGCGACCGAAGAGTGGTTGGCCAAGGATGAAAGTCCGCTTTGAGGTAACCGGTGATCACCTGGTGACATGAGCAGGACTTTTCCCTAGACACGCATAGCCACCGAAGAGTGGTTGGCCAAGGATGAAAGTCCGCTTTGAGGTAACCGGTGATCACCTGGTGACATGAGCAGGACTTTTCCCTAGACACGCATAGCCACCGAAGAGTGGTTGGCCAAGGATGAAAGTCCGCTTTGAGGTAACCGGTGATCACCTGGTGACATGAGCAGGACTTTTCCCTAGACACGCATAGCGACCGAAGAGTGGTTGGCCAAGGATGAAAGTCCGCTTTGAGGTAACCGATGATCACCTGGTGACATGAGCAGGACTTTTCCCTAGACTCGCATAGCGACCAAAGAGTGGTGGGCCTACATCCTTGTGTGGCCAAGGGAATTATGGCCAAGAGAACTAGGGCAGCTAACTGATCCTATTATTGCACTCTCTATTAAGAACACATTTTAAAGCATTCTCCAGCCAGTGTGGGCTGGAGATGCTGTTAGTACACAAAGAAAATTTCAAATTTAGTCTTCGCATTTCAAATTGCCTCCACTGGCAAAAATTTCCTGTTTACAATTTCAGCGAGGTTACAAAAGTGTAAGGTAAAAGTTTTGGGAAAAAGTACTGTATACTTTTGTAAAGAAACAATGTCACAAGCTGCTGAAAATCCTTGAAAGGTCTAAAGATAGATCTTTACCCAATACCTAATAATCAAACATATGTCGAAAAACAACAATTTGAGCTTCTTGAGTGATAAAAAACATGCAACCAAAACATACCCTTTGGGTGAACCATCACCTCCACTTGTAAAAGCCCCAAAATCCATTTAAATTGCTTCTAAATAGTATAGATCCCACTGATAGACCTAAATGGGGCTTCATGAGTCCGAGTCTAACATTTCTTGGGTTTAATGTGGCCATTAAGAGACCTCACTCACGAAAGTGAAGGTACCAGTTTTTTTTCTTTTTCTTTTGTGGGTAGTGTAGCAGGGTGGTGAGCCCTCCAGAAAAATTTTGAGTTAATTTCTGATGGTTTTTAATCGATGCAGGACGATTAAAATTGTAACCGGTAGACAAATCTGGGACCAGGCTCTCGCCCAAAAAGTTTTAAAATGGGCCAAAGTTGGGGACGTGGTTTTGAAATAAAGGAGAATTTCCACAAAGGATTTGAATTAGTGGCCTCTTCGGCCAATAGATTTTTTTTTCCCTAAAAGCATGACCAGAAGGTACCAGTACTTTTGGGTTCTTTGAAACACTCTTTAGGCATGTACTAATAACCTACATGTGTAAAGTAACCACGTGGATAAATTCATGCACGACATACGCTCTTCACGGGGGCATGCCAAGAAATTCATTGTAGCCCACCCGCTAGGCACCATGACTTGCGCTTGATACTGTATGATATAAATACTACGAAATGGAAGTGCAAACCAGTCTGCCCATCGCCAAAAGAGATTGGAAGGCATCCCAGACTATCCACGACATCCGTGATGGCGGCACTCCTGCATTCGACTCCCATGATCCTCAACGATGCACACATTAATGGGCTAACTGTTTGCATGCGTCGCAGGAACCTGCTACAAACTTTGGAGTTGCGCAACTCCTCATCGCGCGCTTCTCAATTGAAAGCGTTTAGCAGATTTAACGGCAAGAGAGCAGCCCCCAGTTCAAGCGAAAGTTCTTCTGTTATTTTGGCAACAAGTAACATTCACGCTCACGGCTTGCAGGTACAGTACTCAATTCCTTTGATCGTGAGAGTCGAGGCCATGTCCCCATCCCGACGCACAGATCTAGGCAAATACAAGATTTTATGTAAGACTACATAATTGCAACAAATATTCTTTTGTTGTTATATGACTTTTATTATAAATTTTTCATACCGCAACAGAAAGAAGACAACATTAGTACTCACCAAGTGTTCATATGCTAACTACGTCTTCACTTGATTACTCCTTTGCTTCCCAACCCTTTCCTTTGCAGTCCTTGGCCAAGTGATTAAGTGGTACTGTTTATGATAGTGTTGCCATCGAGGAATATTAACATTTTCAAACTCATTTGAACTTGCTTATTCAATTCATTGCACATCACTAACCCAAGTTTCAAAACTTTTTTTTTGTGATGTAGACAATCCATGATACTCATATGGCTGACAACACCTCTAACAGGTAATATGGTATTTAATGCTTGAATTATGCCTTGCTATAGGGTATAATCGAATGAAAAATGTATCAAAATTGTTTTGCACTCATAGATTATGAAGATGCGAAGTAATGATCTTTCAATATTCGCATCCTTGGCCTCGAAATAGTCACCAATTTATTCAATTTTTTGATCTTGCAATAGATTGGGGATTCGACACGCACAAACAGACCAGAATACGAAGGAGGTGCAACAACGACAACATGCCGCTTTGGACTTTGTTGTTCCTGATTTCATTCCCCTTGTTCCTTTCAAGATGAATCCAAATTTCGAGGAAGCTAGCAAAGAAGCCCTTAAATGGGCTGTCAACAAATATGAATCTTTCATGAGTCCTGAAAATTTCCAAATTTTATTCTGTCAAGAAAACCCTCATTACCTAGCTGGAGGAGCCTATCCGGATGCCCCAATTTCTCGTCTTGTCTTTGCAATGGAATTTTTTGCATGGCTTTACGTTTTCGATGATCAAAGTCTTGTAGGTCAAAAATGTTCCTTGGAAGAGTTGATTCAAATGCAACTGGATATCCAAGTTGTAATAATGGCAGCGTATCCGCAAGACAAAAGTCTACAAGATAATTTGGCAAAATGTGTCAGTAATGAGCTTGGGCGCTTTGAATTCGCTAATGATTTTGTTGAGAAAGTAATTGCACAAACTACTACGAAACATCTACTTGGATCAGGTATGTGAACCCTTGTTACAAGTATGAGTCATAAAATACATTTGCAAATTCAACAAAAATAAAAAATTCATTTTTTTGGGAAGTTTTGAAACTGAACACATGCAAAAGTTCTTTTTGGGAGATGTGTGGGCAAGTGGGGGCATTCTAAGAACATATCGGGAGTATTAAAAAATAAAAAATATATTGAGGAAAAATGAGAAAAAATGAACCACTAGATATTAATAAGGATTATTTGATCATCTAAACAAAGTATGGATTTTTCAATGGTTTGAATGTAAAGGTGTGTTGAAACTGTTAACAGAATATGATGAGCACATATCTCCAGTTGCTTTAGCATTTCAAGACTTGTGGATAAGGGCAATTGCACTAATGCCAAAAGAATGGAGCCTTCGGTTTGGAAAAATCATGCAACAGAGTGCGTTCGCCAATTTTTTGGAATCATATAATCTACACCACGACATTTGTCCTTCATCTTCTGCTTATCTCCAAGAAAGGAGAAAAGCTGGATTTATGATACCATGTCTTGTATGTACTATGTACCTAAGATTCTCAAACACTTTGTAAAATTGTAATTATGATTGATTGAAGGACTTTGTTTTCAACAAAGTTTGAATAGAATATGGTTTGCATGATCAATGTCTTGAATTTGTCAAATCATTGAGTTGGTTCAAAAAGTCTAGTTGATGCCTTTTGTGGGAAAAAACATTCATAAAAAAACTAAATAAAAAATATTCAATTAATAATCTTTTGACATATAATCAAATGTTGAAAATTTCTAGCTGATCATGATCAAACTTTTTAATATCATTTGGAATTGAATAAATTGGTTGGATTTTGATGTCAGGTTCTTCAAGAGCTTGTCCAAGACGTATTTCTCCCAGATTCGATATATCATAGTCTACCCATGCAGCATCTCCTTAACGCTACGACAGATGCAGTTGATTGGAACAATGATATTTGGTCATTTCCAAAGGTGATAATTTTGCTCACCAATCTATTCAATGCAATTAATATCCTTGCTCTCGATAAAAAGTCACATGTACAAAAATGTTGCCCAAAATGGTTCAATTTGAAGAATGCTTTTAAATTGTATTGTTATAACAAGATCATGTTAGTGATAACATATGGCCCAAGGTATATAAAAAATTTAAAGACCATATTATATCTTGTTTAGTTAGGATTAACATTAATATTTTTCATATAATTCCATAAGTGACAAGGAATTTATAGCCCCATGACAAGTTTATTATACCAAATACATTTGAAATAGGAAAATGTTAGAAAATAAATGAGCATACAATCACAATAACATTTGGTAAACATTCTTGAAATTGTGGGAACGAATGAATTCTACATTGTTCCATTGTATACACTTTATAAATATAATTAATAAATTCATGAATTCCAAATGGAACCCAAGGTCCTAGACATCTTTAATTTCTTAACATTTAAGTACTAATTAATGTGGAGAACAATTGAATCCACTACAGGAATTGGTAGCCGGAGAAATGGCAAATTTGGTGTTCTTGATTAGCAAAAAAGAAGGGTGTTCCTACAACAAGGCTGCAGAGATTGTTACTGAAATGGTGGTGGATAAGTGCAAAGAGATGCAACTTGCAGCTATAGAACTAAAGGAATATTGCAAAATCCATGAAGTAACAACTCCGCAAAAAGTTGCAATTGAACATTACATCTCATGTTGCAACCACTTCATCAGTGCAACGCAAACATTTCATTCCCAAAGTTCTCGGTTCCAAGTGGTGCATGCATAGCTGATGGATGCTTTTACCCACAGAAATACATGTGCTTAGAACATATACAAATATAACAATATTTACATAATATCTTTAAGATTTTCACTATAAGAGAAAGTTGTGGATGTAGAATGAAATCCATTATAAGGAATTTATCAAAATTTTAGCTACTTTAATTACCGAACATAGATTAAAGGTGGAATTGCATTAGATGGTTGAAAATGCAAATAGGACTATTCAAGTAAATTTCTTTATTTGGACTAATTACACTTGTCCAAAACCTGTTATTTGTAAGTAAATTGAAATGGATATACGTGTTGCCTTGAATGAATTTTGAATTAAGTTGTTAAGTTGCAAAGAAAATTGGGACCCCGCATTTAGATCCATTTTCCATGGTAGTTCATGTTGCCTCATTTGGTGACCTTACATGAAAAATTGTTGATGTGGGCTTACAAATTATATGTGAATTAAGTGCAATTATGTCTGCATAATTTGTAATGTTTGTTAGTAGGTAGAGAGCAAATCAGAGTAAAATTTGTGCGTACCATTTGGCGATCATCTTGGTGTCAAAATTTTTTTGAAAAAAAACACAGAAAAAATTATTGAAAGTAGTTTGGTTTTATTTGAGAGCACTGCTCTCTAGAGATGTCAAAATTCATAAAAAGAACTATTGTTTTGTGAAAATTTGGATCTCTAAGATTCTTGGAAATATAAAATGTTGAAGGTAAGTAGTGAAGGTTATAAGGAATGAAGTAGGAAGCATAAAAAAAGTCAGAGGAAATTAAATATTGACAAAATGATGTGAATTAGATGGTGATTTGAAATCTAAGAGGTAGATGGATCAAAAAGCCAAGTGACAAAACATGAATTCAAATTTTGAAGAAAATCAAAATGTAGAACAAAAATTATATGAATCATTGAACATGGGTACAATTTTGAAACCAAGAAGTTTACGAACAAAAGAACAACCTGCATGACATTGGGTGTTTTTAATCAAAATTGGAGTGAGAAAATAAGTTTAAACTAGGGGTTTGTAAAGACACCTTGGTTACAAAGGTGATCTCCAGTGAAGGGAATTCAACTTGATGTATATCCAAGAGAAGAGGTTATACATGTTTTTCAAGTGCCATCTGTAGTTTAAAAACATTGGGAAGAGAGAAATATAAGGGACGAATTATTGGTGGTGGACCTTGGAAATTCCTCAAGTCTATAATCTATGAACATTTGGAGGAGTGATTATAACATGCACAAAAAAATTTCATTTATGTACTAGTTAGCATCACTAGAGTACCATAAGCCATTAGAAGATTTGGAGGTCTAGAAAATAACTACAATCCCAACATCTCAAATTGGGCAAATGTGAAATACCCAAGAATGTTTATGTACGATGATGCACATGTGAACGTTATAGAGGAAGCTACAAAACAAATGGTTAGTAAAATAAGTAGTTAATTGGAATATAGGTAGTTAAACATGCTATTTTTAAAAAAAAATTAAACTATTAATGTTTATACCAACTAATGATTGTTTAAATGATCCATTTGGATTGTTTAAGTTGAATTAGTTTGTATATAACTAGGAGGACTTCAAATTTTGATTATCATTAAATATCACTAGATCATTTTATCACTTTACCACTTGATCACTTTGTTTCCTTTCTACTTTGACAAATGAAGTGATTATCTTTTTCAATTTCTTTTTCTTGAAGATGTTGTAATTTGAGTACATGTTGAAAGAATTGTAGATGGATTTTAAATTTCCATATGTACCTATTGTTGTTTTCAGAACAAGTTGTTGGGAAAGTTAAAAGCTAAAAATTGATGGGAATGGAAAAACCTATTAACAACATGAATTTAAAAATTCAATTTCTAGATGGTGGAGATTAAACCTTGGTCCATTGAATGGTTAAATTTTTTCAAAAAGTGATTGAAATGTTTTCGGCCATTACCTAGAAAATTTGGTCACCGACTTTCGATCACCATAGTCAATGATTGAAATTTTCCAATTGCCCAATTTGGCGACCGAAAGTTTTCAATCACCCAGGTTAACAACTAAAATATTTTGGGCATCAACAATTTTTTTTTCAATCGTTGGATCAATGGTCATTGTTGATTAGACAACTAAGAATTTCCAAGGAGCTCCCAATGTTTTTGGGCATATTGAAAATTTTGATTGTCAACTATGGTGATCAAAAGTTAGTGACCAAAAAGTTTTGGTTGTTAACTATGGTGACCAAAAGTTGGTGACCAAAAAATTTCAATTGCTTAGTTCAATGACATGGAAATTGAAAATTTGATCGCGAATCTTGTGGCAACTAAATCCATTTTCATTCACCATACATAATGGGGGCAACCCAAGTGTAATGATATTTTTTCATGCATCAATCTTGATGGATGCAAAGTGACCATGTCACATTGGTTTTGACAACCCTACCTTTTAAAGTGAAGAATGGATTTCCAACATTTCATAGAGCTATCAAAAAAACATTCAAAGAATATTTAAATAATTTCATGAAGATATTCTTGGATGATTTCATAATTTATAGTGATATTGAAACTCACTTGCAAAAGTTCATATTGTGCTTCTAGAAGTGGAGGGAGTTCATGAGTAGCTTAAACCCCAAAAATGCACTTTCATGGTATTTTTTGGAATGAATCTTGGATTTAATGTCTCATAAGAAGGTAAGTTACCTCATCCAAACAAAATATAGGCAATAGCAAACATGCATGTACCACATAAGTCATTACAAATTCAAGTGTTTAATGGAATGGCGTAGTTTTATAGATGTTTCATTAAAAACTTTGTAAGAATTTTGGCTTCAATTACTAAGCTCACAAGCAAAACAAAAGGTTTTTTTATGGACATAAGAGTGTAAGAAAGCTTGGGAGTTCATAAAATGGAATTACATTGAGGCACCAATTTTAATACCATCGAATTGGGAAGTGGAGTTCCATGTTTACATAAATGCATCATTGTTGGTTGTGGGAGCCTTATTGGCATAAAATATAATAGGGAAGAATAATCAACCAATAGTGTATGCTTCTAGATTTCTTAATAGTGCAAAACAAAACTACATCACCACAAAAAGGAAAACCTTAGTTATGGTCTTTGCATTACATAAGTTCAAACATTATCTGTTGGGAAATAAATTTTGTGTTTTTTGTAGATCACATGGTTTTAATTTACTTGGTAAACAAACCTTAGGTTTCAAAGAGAATAACTAGGTGGCTATTATTGTTTCTAGAGTATGACTTCATAATAATTTACAAGTTAGGTAAGACTCATGTAGTTGCAGATGCCTTGTCCAGATTACCTAATACCACAAAACCCACAGGAATCCCAAAATAGTACACATATGCAAGTTTCTTTTTCATAGACTCTAAATGGTTAAATGATGTCAAACTTTTTAAAAATAGGATAGATGGAAAATTCTTTATTTACAAGACAAAAGCAAAGATTAACCAAGAAGGTTGAACCCTTTCCAATTAAGAATGGTGTTATGTATAGGATGGGACAAGACAATAGATTGAAACAATGCATGTTAACCACAGAAGCAAAGATGGTGACAAAGGAGTTGCATGAAGGAACAACAAGAAGACATTTTGCAACAAAAATAACACAAAAGAAATTTTTTAATGTAGGGTATTAGTGGGCTACAATGTACAAAGATGTTAATGATTATTACAAATCATGTGACATGTGTTAGTGCACTAGAAGGTTGGCTACATAGAACTTGGCGAAGTTGGTCATAATTCTTCCACTAGATAAAACATTTATGAAATGGGGATTTGATTTCATGGGACCAATAAAACCAATAGGAAGGTATACATGGAATAAGTACATATTGGTGGCCATAGATTATGCAAAAAAATGGGTGGAGGCTAGAACATTACAGGCAAACACTATAATAATGATAATAAATTTTTTTATATGGATGCATTCTTACTAAGTTTGGATGCCCATTAACTATATTCATAGATTAGGGTGTGCATTTTATTAATGATGTTATTAAGCATTTGACAGATCATTTTTTATTGAAGCATGTCAATTCCAATATTTATTATCCACAAGGGAATGGTTAGGCAAACTCCACTAACAAGGTCTTGGGAACACCGCTAACTAAGTTGGTCGGTGAGATTAATATGGATTGGGATGAACATTTACTAACATTTTTGTTTTTGTACATAACAACATACAAAGTAGCTATAAAACACACATCATACCAACTGGTTTATGGTTTACATCCTTTAATGCCTACAAAGTATATATTTCTAGTGATCAATAGTGACCATAAAGAAAGGAACCCTATAAGAATTTTAATAAGTATAATATTAGAGTTAAAAAAATTGTAGGAGGACAAATTTTAAGGTTAAATCTGAAATGCAATAGTGGAATAAGGCTTTGTGGAGTCAATAGAAAAATACAGAGAAAACAATTCAAATTTGGTGATTTTGTTTTATGGTTTCCAAAGGGTAGTAAATCACATCTTGGGAAATTCACTAGGAAATGGTTTGGACCCTAGAGAATGCAGTATGTGTTACATAATAATATAGTGTTATTAGTAACACTTATTAACTTTGAACCGAATCTAGTATCAAGGTTAATATTAACTAGTTGAAACCATACAAATTTATTGAATTTGAGGTACAAGATTTCGAAGCATAGACATCGATATATTGGGAAGAACCATAGACAACATACCGATCACAAAAAGGAGTGGAAAATGACAACAAAACAAATGAAGATGGAGATAATGAAGTGGTGACATATCGAACATAGATGGAGGTTAAAAGTGTGGCGATCATAACTACAAAAAATCAAATGACTCAACAGCTCAATCAAATTACTAAAATGATGAGTTGGTAATTATTTCAGTACACATAGCGAAAAACATGAATGGATGGATAAACTTGGTTATGATTGTACAAGGACAAATGAAGGAAGGAGCAATACACATAGACCATTGATATATGAAAAAGACATTAGTTGTTTGCACGTGAATGTACAAAAAAGAAATCATCATGAATTGAATGGGGTGCTTTAAAAAGGTGATTGTTTAATATAAAAGCGATGGGTTGCCCTTTAAGAAAAAAGGAAAAGCAAGAATGGTCGTTGAGTTTTTTTTCAGTGTTTTAGGTGTTTTGGCAGCATTTTTATGTTTTGTGTTTGCAATGTGTTTTGTAGCATGAAGGAGGAGAGCATGATTGAAAAATTACACTAAATTATGAAGGAAGAAGAATCAATGAGAGCTATAGAAAAAAAAGGATTGCAAAAACTTAAAAAAGAAAAAGGTATGCAAAAGATATTGTTGAAACACAATGAGAAGCGCATGAAGAATTGGAGCATTAGGCAGGAGGGCTAGTGTATAACATCCCACCGCTAATACCAATTTCACCATTAGAGTCACCATCATCATTAGAGTGCGAAGAAAAAAAAAGATTTGAAACAAGGATTGGTACAACATTTGAGTTGGAAAAGACATTTAGGATTCATTTAAGGCAAGTGTTGGAGTGTTTGAAGAGAGGCATTTTAAGCAAAAAATCGGGATTGGCAATAGGACCAAATGTAACAATGGAAAAACTAATAGTGTTTTTGAACTCAAACGAAGAAAATGACAAAAAAAGGATTGGTGAAGTACAACAACTAACTATAGAACCACTAGAAGCTTAGAAAGCCACATGGGTGTAGGCATGGTCAAGTAGACAAAAAATGTTCCTTGTCACACAAAAAATTACAAGTAGACAAAAAAAATTTATGCATTGAAAGTAGAAATATTATTGTATACAATGATTAATATGAAGATAAACTTTCACTTTAATATTATAAATTTGAGAGATGAACATTTTCATGTAGATTTAAGTAGATTTTACAAAATTGCATTTACTTGTAGGAAGTATTCGATCTTACAAAATGGGTTACAAGTAAATGAAATATTGAATGCTTTCTATTTTCAAGTTATGAAAGCGTCAACAAATATTTGTGCACTATAAATTTATGCATGTTATAATCATAATACATAAAATTTCTAGTGTAAAAGTAGGTTTGAACACCAAATTGACCCAATCATGTTCAAATATACTTCTCACTTTATTTATGATACAAAAGTTTTTCAAATTTTGTATTCAACTTACCATAAACTAAATGGAGGGCCATGCTTTTTCATATTTCTAGTTACACAAGTTTTTAATCTACTTTCATGTGTTTATATCAAAAAATTGTCATTTTTAAACTACGTTTTGGGCGGATTACTTTTTTGTTTACTTGACCATGCCTACACCCACATAAACTACTTTGAAAAGATGTAACCATAGAAGGCAAATTAGCAATCAATGTCTACCACACCACCTTAACCAAGTTTGAATAACCTGCAAGAATTTGTAAGTGAAGAAAGAAGAAGAAAAAGACTTTAGGTAATGGATAAAAAACTTTAAAATAGAGGGATTAGGATCCCATATGACAAAAGGATGTTCTTTACCCCAACCAAATTGAAACATTCAAAATAGGTTAAGAGAATAAATATTTGGAAGAATATGGGAGAGGTAGAAAAGGCATGGGCTAGTAGAACTATTTAATTACATTGTTGAATGGAAAGAACCAAACCCATTTCTAGTGGAATTTTTTAACACGTTTGTGATCAAAGTCCATTTGAAATTTTTTTTGGGAGAGAAAAGATAATGTATGTCATAAGCAAATAGATGATGGCTAATGTGTTTGGAATATGTCAAACAACTAAGTACATTGAGGATCCGAAGGGACAAGTGAACAAATTGGTGGTGGAAGAGTTGTTATATAACAACCATGATATTAAGCCACCATACACAAATGCAGATCAATAGAATGTAAAAAAGTGTAAAATGCCATTTAACATCAAATACCCAACTATGATATCTATGGTATATTAGAAAGAAAAAGTGGCAAGGGCACAGTTCAATGAAGAAATGTAAAAAAATTGGCTACACATAGGAGATGAGGAAGGGTATAGAAGGTATTTATTAGTTTTCAAGAAAGCATTTCCAGATTTCATCTATAGAAGTCTAGATAATTTAAAGCCTTCTAGTCTAGCAAAGGAAACAAGGGAGGCTAAGTCTAATGAAATGGCATAGGAAAAATAGGAAAAAGAACCACAAATTTTCAAAGGAGGACAATATCATTAGAATGAAGAATCTGAGGTGTAGGAATAGAAAACTCCTAAAGAAAGGATTGAATTGCAAGCTCATGTCACTAGAGTATGAATGGAACCAATTGGAGGCATAGACTAGGTGGTAGAGTAAGTAGATTTGAGGGGGCAAATAGGAGTACAACAAAACCACATAATGATGTCATGAAATTAATGAATGAAATGATGATCACAATTCTTCAAGTGATTACAATCATGCTAGTGGGAATGGGAGCACAAATAGAGGTGAAAATGAATGTATCAACAATTCCAAATGCACAAGGAACAACCATAGATGGTTAACGCAATGAACTAAAAGACATATTGTTTATTATAACAAGGATTTTGAGGATGAAATCCATAGTAGGATGGTAATGTTACTAGGTGTACAAATGAGATTTAACAAGATAAGATTAAGACACTTTCTTGGTTTTGATTTTCAAAGTACTTTCAGAGGGAAAGGATAGGATTTACTTATTGATTGAGATTGAGGTTGTGAGTTATTACACACATGCACACAAACTTAGGAAAACTACTAGAGAGTAATCATAGAAACACAATATGTAATTTTAAAGTTTTGTTAGGCTATGAACCACATATTTTCATGTTTTCAATTTTGATTTTTGGATTTAAATATTATAGATGTTTGATATTTTTCAATTCTGAATATTGTTGAGGAAACAAAAAATAAAGTGTGAACTTTGATTTTGTTTGTGTAATTGTAATAATCAAGATATGATCATAGATTCTAATCATAAAAAATAATCCAAAATCTGGAAAATTATGAAACAATAATAATAATGAGATGAATGTGTGGATAAAATTTGAAAATTAACTTGAATTTTTTGGAACAACGGATTGTATGTGATTTAAATACCAATATCTGCATAATGTATAATGTTTATTAGTAGACAAAAAGTAAATTAGAGTAGAATTTGTGTGTATTAGACTACTCTTCATTGACTATTTATAATGATTAACCTCAATTATTGCATTTAAACATTGTGTTTCTCATGATTATGGTAGGGAAGGGAAAATAATTAGAGGTAGGAGTTTCCTTGGGCGGTACCACTAGGAATAGTCACACCTTGATTTTTTAGACCCATCAAACTTTGAAAAATCATAAGAAACACTTGAATAAATATTTTCATAAATTTTTTTAATGAATGCATTTATTAGGATCCATAGATTTTGAAATTTCAATAATATTAAGAATATTTTGTATTTTGATGTTTCTAATCATTGCATTTAGAAAAAGTTTCAAGAATGTAACATTAGTTCCTTTCCTTAAACTTTTTGGTTAAGAACAAAAATTTGAAACATAATTTGGGAATTTTCTTGGGAATGTTTTTCCTAAGGTGATTTGAAAGTCGTTCTATTTTTAATCTTCTATTAGGAAATTAATTTAATAAACATAATTTAGTTATGAATTTCCAAAGTCAAGGCTATCAATTTATGAAGGGGCCATTTTAATTAAGAATATAATTTTTTAACAATTTCAAAAAAAAATAATTCGAAGATAAACTTCAAGCCATATATTAATGCATGCAATTGATAAACATGAGAAAAAAAAAATTTATAATTGTGAAAACATTTGAAGTAAAAGGCCCATGAAAATGATTTGGCTATTTTTTATTTTTTTTTCATTCCTTGAAGTGGCTCTTAGTGGTACCACCCAAGGATACTTTCGCCCTTAGTGCAAATCTTTGGGCTTGATAAACAGGTATAGAGGAACAAATGGTGTACGTTGTTGAAAATGCCCTTAAATTTTTATCAATGTTTAAGTATGTTTTATGTTCTTGTAGCCCTCCACCACAAGTAAGAGTGCCTAGCTAAGCAATGAAGACTGTGGGTGCAGGGGATGTTGATTTCACTAAGATGGAGGTATATTTTCTTATTTGAGAGATAAATATTAATATGCTTGAAACTGAACTTCACAAATGGTGTCATTCCTACTAGCAGAGATTTTGTATGGTACTCATTTTTGAACCTTACATGCTATCACATAGATCACAATTGAGTTCATTACAAACCAAATATTTTTTACAACTACTTCTTTCGGAATGCATCATGATCTTCACAAGCTTGGGCATTTGGACCAATGAAGATGAACCTTCTACATTGATTACTTTGGTATTACTTGGTTATACTTGTCTTTTTGTTTAGCTCTTAAGCTATGAAGCATATGAGACATTAACTATTAGCAAGTCTATGGTACAATTATGAAGTTTGTCATGGACCTGAAAAGAAGGGGCTTTATTTGACTTTAGTGGTTCCTTTGTGGCAAATGTTCTTTATTTCAAAGCCATAGGATAATAGTCCCCTTCCCCAAAGACCTTCCAAAATAAATGAAAGTTATTAAGGTTTCTTGTCGTTCTTTTAATAAAAAAATCTTAAGGAGAAAACTTGATGTTGTTTAACATCTTGAATCTACTTTGTGGTGATGAGAGGAAAAGAGACAAAACATGAATTCATATATGAAGAGCATGTAGGAAGCACATGTTATATAACTAATCCCAGTGAGTTTTGGTTGGCAGAATTTTCCTATTTGACAATGCATAATTGGGAAATATCAAAATAAATTCAAAATTGAAGGGTTTTTTTTTTTATAAATATCTTTTTAAAGGTGGGGTTGCC
>Ga0209611_10008678_pt1 | contig 15736 bp, 19 predicted proteins | sample S1TSphgellanicum_3_FD_187693 | JGI IMG/M metagenome (GOLD analysis project Ga0209611, IMG submission 187693) | Host-associated microbial communities from peat moss isolated from Minnesota, USA - S1T2_Fc - Sphagnum magellanicum MG (SPAdes) (version 2) | ecosystem: Host-associated > Plants > Peat...
GGACCATTATTTCAATAAGTAAAATGATTTTCACCATGCATTATTATGCACATTTTTAAAAAACCTATGTGTAGGCTACCATAGGCTAGGTTCTTATGTTATTCTTATGTTAGTGTAAATTACTTTAAACTATTCTTAAGTTAGTTTAGGATACCTTAGGTTATTCCTAGGCTACCATAGGCTAGAATTTTAGGCTAGTCCCAGGCCATTTTAAGTTATTCATGTGTTGGACTTGACTAAAATGTTAGGTGATGGTATTGCACAATAAGCATACACCATATAATTTAAAGTTCCATGCATGAAAAAATCATGGTCCATTATACATAATGCAAAACAAAAATTAATTTGAAAAATGATTATATAATGAAATCATTCACAAAACATTGTAGTGAAAATGTAGTGGTCCACAATGGCTATACAACCCCATACAACCTTGTACAATCATGTACAACCTTGGACAAGGCATGGGTGATGGGTAAATCCACCCAATGACAAGTTGGATGAGATGCTTTAGTGGTTTAGGACATATATTCTAGTAGTATAACATTCCACCACATGTGTGTTAAAAAAAATGGCTGCTTACCAACACAAGCATTGAATTGTTGAAAATCAAGTGAAAATTAATGATGTGCAAGGGACCATTTATTCCTTGTAAAAACCTTTTAGAAATTTTTGTCTCCAAATTGATTGACTTTTCCCACATGCATAAGCCTCTTCTCTAGAAACCTAATGACCTAAATAATGTCCAATTTTGACTTCATATGTGAAAGATATGAATTTCCACATAATTTCTTTTCCACTTACAACACTTCAAATAGTGATGTGTCTAGTCACAAGTTTCAAAATGTAATGACTTGATGTAATGATGTGTCCAGTCTTAGGGTTTGAAATTTTTGAGTTATAAAAATTCCTTGTTCAATCATCAGACCTTATTTGCCAACTAATTGAAATGAAAATGAAATAAATGAAAAAGACTACATCCAAATTATGGATGAAAAGTGGCCCACTTGGATGATAAATTATTTAAAAAAAAAACTTGACATGGGCTAGGTTCAAATGGGGTTTGAACATGATGTTTGGAAAATCACATAAAACATGAGATAAAAAGGGGAGGTGTGGATTGGACCCCCTTTCCCTTTTTATCCCAAGCCTTTCCTAGACCTTGTGTAATTCCTCTTGTGCTTGAGCCTACAAGGTTCAAAAAAACTTTAAGCTTAAAGTGATAGCAAGCTTGAATTCAAGCTCAATGCTTCATCAATGCCCTTTCTTGACTTGTACATTGTAGTCACACCTGTAGTTATTGTTCATCTTCATGTGTGTGCAACTAAACCCCAATAACAAAAGAAGGAAAAGGGGGAACTCCCCTTGGTTTTTAAATTTGTTTTTTTTCCTTGTGCTATTTTTACAACGAAGATGTTGGCAATAGTTACTACTATTGTTGTGATGATATGATGAAAGCAACCATGAAGGGCAAATCCTTCCCACACGCTCCTTGCTATTGTTGGAAACTGGCTAGCTAAATTCTTGTTGATTGGCGATGGCGATGGCGGTTTGGCATTGATTTTGTTGTTGCCAATGTTGCTTTTCCTTCTGTGTCGATTGTTGATGATGAATAAAGAGGGGGAGAAAGGGAGAAAGAAAAAAGAGGGAGAAAGAGGGAGAGAAAGAATGAAAAAGAGATTGGTGGGCCTTTTATGGTAAGTTTTCATTATTTTTTACCTTGTTGATTTCTTTTTGTATTCCAACTTTGAGGTACCTAGGCCCTATTTGAGTTCAATTCCAAAAGATTTTTTGAACCAAATTTGATGTTGAACGCACCAACTTCATTAAGTGAATTTCTTTAGCAAACCAAGAAACACCATCTATTATAACTCATATAGTTGTAAACTTGAAAACAAACCAGAATACACATTTCACAAAACATAACAACATGATATTTGGCACTAACACACCTTTGAGCAAAACACAACCAGAACAAAAACTAGTGCTTAAATAAACTCAATTTAATTGCAACACAATACAATTAGATCAATTTTTTGGTGATTCAAAAAATCTATCCACTTGTAAACATAGAGAATTTAAGCTCAAAACATGAAATGGAATACACACAAAACCATGTGCCACAATGAAATTTGCATAAAAACACAAAAAACTTGCAACAACCAACTTGTGTTTTGGAACCTCAAATCACCAAAAACGATTTTAGAACACACAACTTGGAATTATATCTCAAACACAAAATATTATAAATTCAATTCACATTTGAACTAATTTTGAGTTAAAACACAATTAATTACATCAATTTAGTTTAAGGTTAACCTAATCAAGACTTAATTGACTAACTAAACCAACATGCATGATATGAATTATGTAATGTTAGGAAGAATTTTTTTTAAAAAGCCCAAATTCGAAAAGACAATTTTCCATGTTACTTTACTTGGGAATAGGCTAAACATATTTCAATTTGGAATTGTTCAAGTGACAATTATCACTTATAAAACCTTAAGTTGTCCTACCTAGATTAATTTCGACAAATCACTATCACTAGAATTATAGCTGTTAAGTTGTCATTTTTTGTTTGAGTGTGTCTTCATGTTTAGCTCCACTTTGAGCTGTTTTGGCAACTTGAATTTGACTAACATGGATTGGCAATCATGAAAAGTGCATGAGAAATGATGATACGTTTTTGGAATAAGTTTTTTTAACAAAAAAATTTACCTTTACATGTATAAGGTGGTCATCCTGTCAAGTATCATGTTGGTTAGGTATTTCAAAACCGATCCTTACCCATAACATATGGGTATTATTTTTTCTAAAAATCAAGGAAAGGGTTATCCGAGGGTATTATAGCTTAAACATGCAAATTGATAATGTGCAGGTCTCAAAGAAAATTTCAAAATAAGAAAAACTAGAATTGCATTCAACCTACCTTCTTGTTTGCCAATATTCAAATCAAGGAGGTCATTGGTGTTGGGTTTTTATCAAAATAGACAACTATCTGCTCTCAAACAAATATAACCATGATTTTTAAAAAAATTAAGTAACAACTTCCAATATATAACCACAATTCTCAAAAATGCAAGAAACAATTTTGATATATATATCGTAATCATAGGTTTCAAAAAAAATTGAGAACAGATCAAATAGCCTTCAATAAATCTACTGGTTCTTTGCTACCTATTTAGTGGAAACAATTGGTTCTTTGAGGCTTTTTGTAAGAATTGAAGCTAAATATTTTTTTCCTTAAAACTTTCAAAAAATCTGGATTGACTGTGAAATTATTTAAGAAACCAAAACTGGATGTTCTTTGAATTTCGAATTTTATAAAAAACTGGAATTGGAAGTTATTAAAGAAATTAGATAACCACCCAACACTAGAGCTCACTGTGAAAGCATGCCCATTTGTTGGGTTTGGTGTCTTGCTTATTGTATTGGGTGTTCTAACACTCCCTTACATGTTCTCAATTTTTAGTTTATAGGTCTTCATCTACGAATCAATCGACAATTCTCACAAATTTTATGAACAGAAGTACGAATTTCATGTTTATATTCCTCACTTGGATACAATCAATAATATAAAGAAATGTAGAGTTTTTTATTTAATTAACTCCCTTTTTTTTTTCCCTATCTCCCATTTCCATTTTGGAGAGTTACTTTACCATTTGGAGATTTGGTACGGAGTCGATGGATTATATGTCTTTTAGTTAGATCATAGAGACTCAATTCTACTTTTACCCTATCCCCAGGTAGTATTCTTATATAATTGTGTCTTATTTTTCCCGAAATATGGGTTAGAACTTCACACCCATTATCTAGAGAAACCCGAAACATGGCATTGGGGAGTGATTGAGTAACTATACCTTCCATATCAATTAGATTTTGTTTCTTCATTAGAGGGGAAATCTCCTTTTTTTTTTTGATTGACTAAGATTGGTAAATATAGCATTAGCTAGCCTTTTTTATTTATGAGGATTCCCCCACCCAAAATGGTTTAAACAAAATGTAAATGAATTACCATACATAACATATAATTTCTCCTCCTATTTGTTTTTGGCGTGCCTCTCGATCTGTTACAATTCCTTGAGAAGTGGAAAGAATATGTTTACGTACACAAATTTCGATGCAATTACGCATTTCCCGATCATCTCAAGGAAGTTTTAAATAAATTTTCGGTTGTGCAAACCAATAAGAATGATGATTTTGGGTCCCACCGAATCGAAAACCAAGTGGGTTCGTTTTTTGTCCCATGCAATTCTTCCTTTTTTCAATGATATTAGCATAAAAGCTTCCATATATTTTTTTTTATCGGATCATCCATTTTTCGTTATTATGCATTTTTAACCGTAATAGTTATATGACAAGTAGGCTTATGTATGGGATAAGCACATCCTTGAGCTTTGGGTTGAAATCTCTTCAAGGTAGTACCTCCATCTACTCTAGCTTCACTTACAATCAAATTGTTTTTATTCAAATTTGAATTGCAACTTGCATTTGCTGCTGCGGAAGAAAGCAATCGTAATATGGGATGGCATGCTCAATAAGGAATAAATTCCAATAGCATAAGTGCTTGTTCATATGAATGACCACAAATTTGATTAATTACTCTCTATGCTTTATGAGCAGACATATGTATATATTTAGCTGAGGCTTGGATTTCCTCCAAATTTGAGCCATTGGTTCTCATCATTTATGTAAAAAGCTTCTAAACGAATGTAACTATGACTTGTTCATTCGTTTATTGAGTCGCCCCAATTTTGCCTAAATGAAAGGTGAGGAGGGAAAAAGAATGAACAAGTGAGCTTACAAGAAGCTCTCCGCTTAAAAGACTCTAAACAAAATCATTCTGAGAACTCCAAAAGCTGAAACTCCAAAAACAAAATTTTCTTCATCAAGCAGCCCTCTAGTTCTCTTTAGAAGAATCTTTAATAGCTCGCCTTAAATTTTCAGACAAACAATAAGATTGACCATCTGAAAGACAAAAAAAACTTCATATAACTACAAGCCCTCAAGAACTTGTAATATTGACTATTGATAACCCCCAAGATTTGCAGTAATTGAGATATTGGCATGAACATGAAGCATCCTAATCATTTCAATACCTGCATACTTTGGTTGAGAGCATTTGTCAAAAATGTCACAGGATAAACCTTGAGGACTTTCTCTCACAGCTAGATCCAAGAAATTACAAGAGAAGCCTTTAGAAGTACAGTCCAACTCACAAGATGTTTTGGGGCATATGCCACTGCCAAAAGAGTCTTGGTTTAGGTACATGAAATCCTCAAAGGAGTCATGTCCAAGCACCCTGTCAGCACAATACCTGACTTCAACTGTAGCTTTGAAACAAGGTAGCCTCTGCAGTCAATTATCTGAGTCCTCTGAATTCAAGGTGTATGGATGGCTCACAGGAACCAAAATTTGTGACAAACCATCTGTTTTCCCCAGTAATGTCAAGTCTTGCTTATATGGGTGAAAGGTCTCTGCCAGTGCCTACAAAGAGAATAATGGAAAGGACATCTGTGTCATATGTGTCACTGACATGTGACACCACACAAAAGAGATAACAGTCTGTTTCTGAAGTCCTGACTGTACAGTGTTGTGAGTCAATTTTTCTTACAATCATTGTACTCAAATCTGTGCAATGATTGACTCTTGTGCCCCTCTCCTTGCAACCACCATTCACCAATCACTATCCTGCATCCTAACAATACTTCCCATCAGCTCAAACCATACAAGACCATGTCCACCTAAATTAATATAACTGGTAGACTTTGCATTGACAAAAGAAAACAATTTTGATTCATGGACAATGAATAACCAAACTTGTACTCAAAACTCAAATCAAGTGGAAGGGAAAGTGGACCATGAAAGGTAACAACAAAACGAGGTAAATTCCGAAGGAAAGAGACAATCAAGAATATTGCCTTCAAATATTGTGTCTGGCAACAGTGTATGCAAACATCATTGCAGTTGGGGACATGGTGAGTGTTGGCACACAAAGACAAGCTTCTCCACATTCATTCACCTCACTTACCCCACACTGTGATACAAGTATCAGGAGTGGGATCCTTAGAAAAAGCTCAAACTCTGGTCAGCATTTTCTTTGAGGTGCAGACTCGCTTGCAGACAAATTGACATGTTGACTCATTGTTATCATGGCTCCACAGGTTGTCTTCCTCAAGAGGCTAATACTGGGACAAGAGTGCCCAACAACCCCCACCACCAGCCCACAATCTCCTACTTCGCTTTGTTGAAGCTTCCACAAACCTTATCTCTAAAACCTTTAAAAATCTTGCAACACACTTCCCACAATCATGAGTGAGGAAATTGCAACATCTCTTTGAACTCCAAAACTGACAACAGACATTATTCACAAAATACTTCCGTATTAAAATACTCTGTGATACAAGTCTAAGGACAGCAGCAAAATGCAGGGATTCAATCTTTCCAGATAACAAAAACCCACCTGTGCCCCAAGATCTTTCGTAGAAGGGGTGAATTCTAGGTTAAATATGACTCTGTACACTTCAGTGAAAGTACATGAAAGTTTGAGGAATGGACATCTTGTAAGCCAAATATCAAACTGCTATCTCACTTGTCTTATACTGGAAGACCTGGACCCCAATGCTGCTGTGAACAGTGATCTAGGAATGCTCAAGTACAAGCTGATTATTGGTGGAGCTAATATGTACAACCCTTGTACAGACCATTGCAAGGGCTTGTTGTCAAATCCATAGATCCTCATCCAACAAAAGCATTGAACATATGGTCAATTGCGAGTCACAAAGAATATTTGGGGTACTAATAATTCCCATGGCAGAAAACTCTAGCCTGGAAGCTGATATACTCCATTTCTATAGTTCTATAGCATGTGAGCATAGGTGAGCTTGACCAAATACCTGGTCAATCAAGGCATAACTCGATGCATAACTCTTCCTAGTTCTGCATCTAAAACAAAGCAGAATGCATTGTAAAAACCTACATGTGATTGAGTCCTGAAACTCATTAAAAAAAGGTTACTGTCTTTCAGCATACCTCTAATATAATGCTTAAGGTCCATGCCTCGAATCAAAACCTTTTCTCCGTTCAACATCTGCAAAGGAAAATCCTCAGACACAGACAGTTGAAAAGGCCAATGCCATGGCAACTTCTGAATCTCCCCACTTTGCATCAATCAGCTTTATGGCCTCTGCCCTGAAACATGTAACATAATAGTCAAAAGTCAGAGACAAAACAACAACATTTGTTGAAGACAAGGTAGAGAGACATAGGTCAACAGAACCAAATGTACTAACAGAAAATATGTTGAAGAAACAAAGAATCAGGTCAGAAACTACTGCACAATCTCTCCTCTTGCCCCTGAAGCCCAAAATCTCCTGTGTCCAATCACATAGGTTAGGTTTTGTTGCCTTCTCATTCTTCAATTTGAAGAACCATCTCCAAGCCAGAAGAATGGCCCATGAACAAGGTGACAATACTGTTCATGCAATACAGACAGGAAAACAGCAACCACACCAAGCACAGGTTCAGAAAGTTCATTGATGGAAGGACAGCAATATAGAGAGGAAGATGGTGATCAACAAAGTCTCAGAATTCAAGCAGTCTCTGGCAGACAGAACATCTGCAAGGTTCCATATCAGTGTGCAATGTAAATCTGCTGCATATCATGGTGTACTGGGGATTCCCAGCAAAGTTCTCACAACTAGGTTCAAAGACCAACATTGCTACCATCTGGAGGGAGGTGGAGGACATAAAAATTGGCAAAAAGCTCCTGAATCTAGCATTCCATTGCTGCTGTGCTGTATAAGTGACCATCAAGGTCTTCATCATATTACAAGAAGGCAAGCAGGCCAAGCAGACTCCCAGGGATTTGAGTTCTGGAGGACATTATCTGATGTAATGTACTTACTGAGGGGTCACTGGGAACAAGGGGTCTTGTAAATTGTTGGAGGAATCCTCCTGATCTGTTATTGACCCATTTGATAGTGCTGGTGATAATGGCACCATGAGCAAGCTGTCAATTGATCCTGCATAATCAAAACCTGCCAGACAGCACACATGAAATTTGAACTATTAGGCACTGCTAATCCAAGATTACTTCCACCCTTAACTAGCCTGTAGAAGAATTATGTCCATAGAAAGTCAATCTTTAGGCATCCATCAAATGCTCAATGGAAATAAGCTATAAGATATGAACACACAAGGGGCCCAGAAGCACAAGCATAAGGTTCATGAGTCCTATGTATATCTTGGAAGAGTTTTGCCTACAAAATGTCAACACAGAATATGAGTAGGAATTTGACTTGAACTCATTCAAGTCTTGTCCTCTGCCTGTCCTTGAAATTTACTGTGAGATCCATTTTCCCCATAATGAACTCTTAAGTCTCATGAACATCCTCAAGCATACTTGAGACTAATTTCCTGTGCTTTAACCATAGACACAGTTATGTCTCTGACATAGTACCTCAATTGAAGGGATCCATTAAGCATTCCCACATGATAGCTCAATGGGAAGCTGAATACATAATGCAGCCCTTACCCTTGGCTCCAAGTGGAAGTTGTTTCAGATGGAAATTATGAGAGAGTGCAATTGTGCATTTGACAAAAAGCAAGGGAGAGCTTTGCAATGTGTAAAGGTGTGAAGGACTTGACAGTATGCAGCATCCCAGAGTCATACTGTGCAATCCTCTAAGCATGGACTAGGGACACCCCATCCTTGCAATTAGTCATCCTCTGGAACACTACACAGCTCAGTGCCTTGTTGTGTGAAGACCACTACTCTTAGCAGCTGCCCAGTTGCCACCTTGCAGAACATAGTATTAACATAGAACTTTGCCACTGTCAAGGATAGAGTGGCTACTTGATCACCAAGCTCTTCAGGCTCTGAATGTTTGAAGAAAATTAGACAGCTATTGAACCAAATGCAGACGTCTAAACTACTGAACAACATGCCATCAGAAAGGCCATGTATGGGCAAACCCTGTAAAGGAATACATCACCTTGGCAATCCACCTCAAATCAATGGCTGCACATTTGCTGGGAAAAGAAAACCTCCATGATGTAGCCACTTGCTCAGTTAGCAAGATAGCAAACTGATTGTTTCAGAGGTTGAAGGAGAACCTATCTCTAACAAAACTCAACCAGCTTTGAATACCACAAGTCACACAATCTACTGCATTCTGTTTGTGAGAGAAGAAGGCCTGACTTATGGCATGATTAGATGAATTATTTGACATATTTGCATAATTTAGGGTTTAGGCTACCGTGGCTGACCTTGTGCATATAACTCAGAAAAAGATGGCAGCCCCTGGTGATGTATCAGAAGGCGTATGGAGCTGTGATGCTGGGTGATGAAGGTCCACTCGCACACAAGTGACATTGTCTGGTAAGGCACATGAGAGGTGATGAGAAAGGAGGACACACAAGAGGCAAGATTCCACACCACCATTGCTTCTCTTAATGTCACCACCTTGCCAAGCAACTCACAGCTGCCTCTGGGGGCTCCCTCTCCTTTGTTCCTATCTCAAGCTCTCCTACTCTCCTCCTACGACCCCAACCTCCTCATCTCCTTCTCTTCATGTTTCCGATATTCAAGACTCGACTGCAGCAACTGCAACTCCCTTCAGTAATCGCAATCTACCACTGCAATCTGTTGTAGTCCTGTATCCCATCACATCCATGAAGTGCACAAACAGATGCTGGCAACAAGAGACTCCAAGCCCTAATTCCTGATCCTGTGTGTCTCTGCGCCTGGGGGTGGGAGCAACAACAGCCGCTAGCTCCACGTGGCGTCCCTTCCACTCATATGAGTATTGTGATAACAGCCATGGCAATCATCAGCAGTAACTGATACCCCTCTTATCAACCATTATCTCTTGCTGACGGAGCCTGATTCTGTGTCGTTCTCACTGTGTAATGATGCACAGTAGTGGTAGTAGCAGCTCTGCACTAAATTTCGAACAACATGCAGTTTTTTATGCAGAAAAAAAACTCGCAAACAATTTCAGTCAATACAAAAGTTCCTGAGATTGGCAAATGATAAGTGTTCTTCTTCTTCTTCTTCTTCTTCTTCTTCGTCGTCGTCGTCTTAGATAAGCAGCAAAACACCTTGTCCATAGTAGGTACACGAGAAGAGCAGTAGCAGCAGAAAGAAGAACAGTAGTGGATCAGATATGGCAAACATGATTTCCTCTCCGTCGTCCCGCTTCACTCTCCGCTCAGTTGTGATTCTGATTTTGACAGCAACTCTAACTTCGCCGTTGCTGATTGGATTTTTCATCATCGTCTCTCTCTCGCGGGTGCTTGCTCTCTCTCCCTTTCCCTCCCTTTCCCTCCATCTCTCTCTCTCTCTCTCTCTCTCTCAGAGTAGAAAACAAGCATTCCATGGCGTAATTGCTCTGCCCAAGTTCAAACCAGCAACGGTTACAACAGGAAATTTATGAGCCCCTACCAATTATGTTGGGTAAGGTGCTAGCCAAGCCTGTTAAGCCGAGCTCAGCGACACACCCAACATAATGGGCAAGGTTGACACCACTCCATGACATTATGGACTTTAGTCTAGCTTTTTCTTTGGATAATTCTTTTTAATTAAAAGTTTATGAAAGATCTAATCCTAGAAGGTTGGTTTGATTGATTGAATCATTGTCATTAGGGTTTTGATGATGCATTTTAGTAATGGAGTTGTGTGTGTCCCATGTGCATCCAGTCAACCAAGTGGAGTGCTTCGAACCTTTGGTTATGATCACTGTTGGGCAGGTATCAATTTTTGAACATAGCTCATACGGATATCAAATCCTTAAAAAAATAATTTGTACCAGTATACCAGTATTGGATTTTGTAGAAACTTTCATACTTTCATACCAGCCTGGTCCTCTCTATTAGGGCTTATTTTTGGCTAGTATGTGACAGGTATATACCATGTATTGAGACTCATATAGCCCTGGTATTAAACTGGTATTACCTTAAGTCCTTACCAGGCAGGTAAGGGTGTGATGGGGCTAGTATTGTCTCAGGTCATACTAGTCTGGTTGATTGTTTGATTCTAAGGCCCGTATCAGTCTATCCCAGGGTTCCACCGTTTACCTGTCCGAGACTGGTTATGATCCTCACTCCCTCTCTTTGAACAATTCCCCAGTTTTGATCCTTAGCACAACACAAATGACGTGAATCAGTCAAACTTTTGATCATTAGCACAACACAAATGACGTGAATCTGCCAAACTTTTGATCATTAGCACAACACAAATGATGTGAATCTGCAAAACTTTAACTAAATGGCTAGGAGAAAGCTCATACAACTTTCATGCTTTGTTCGTTTTGATGGCTTGACTCTGTCTTATGTGGTAGTTGATTTTAAGTAGTTGATGGTATTGATGTTGATTGGCTATTCACTGTCATTTTGGATTGGAGGGTGCACCCAAAGTTCCATCCAACTGGTTGTGATGGGCAGATTCTATTGATCCATCAGTGTACATAACCATGGACCTTTGGAAACTCCCTAAGAAAAGACATCACTTATCTAAGCTTTCCACTTTCCTAGTTGTGTAGGCTACAGCAAATAGAACAATTTGGCAGAGAATGTGAGATGAAAATAATGTTCTGATTTTAACACAACCCACGGACACGTCTTCACCTTGTCTTTGGGCCTCCTTTCACCTCCTATCCCCTCTTTCAGTGGTATCCGCAAAGTAAGGAAATCTTACTAAATTTCAGTATGAAATCCTGAAACTCAGCATTTAATGCACATGGTTGGATACTAATTATTCTAGTTGTACAGGTAGGAGGAGTGAAAGTATAGTGAAGGTGCTCAGGAAAAACGAAAGAGAGGATGAAACTCAGTTTACCACAAAAATTGATGTTTTTCTGAGTTTCACCCCCTGTTGGATGCTAATGTACTTTTTTGCAGGTTTAAAAATAAATAAATGTCATCCTGTGTATGACCAAACTTAGGGTTCTGGTGTTGTGTTTTCCTTACTTTAGGGATAACTCTATTCTAAGTTGGGGATGTTCTGGATTCTTTGAGGTTATTTTTGTTGGGAACTTGTTGATCCAACCCACAAAAATCTTTGTCACTTTTCCTGTGGGGTAACACGGCTTCAGAAAAATGTCTATAGTCTATACCACATCTATATTTCTACACCACAACATACACAACACATGCTCTAAACAGTCCATACAATTCAGTCCATACAATTCAGTGTAGGGTAAAACCCTTGGGGATCAGGCTTTATGCTAATAAGGGTCCCATGAGGCGGATCCAAGTAGGGCTTGATTCCTGCAAAGCCTGCCCCCAGAGCTTTACATGATGAAAGTATGATGGGAAAAAAAAGTAAAAAACATGAGTGGGCATTTCAAAAAATGTAATGCTTGTGGAGGTGAGCATTTCATATTCACAAATAAGAAGTGGTCTTTTACGTTTTGTAAGGTGTCCTCTTGACAGACTGGAAAAGACTGCGCAGGTTTTTATGCACATTCCGCTGCACAAAAGAGCTAAGCCACATGTTGCGGCCTTGTATGTAGACATCCCATTATAGGAATTTATCGTTGTGTTCACAAGCCAATCAGGTCACAGCACCTTGTACATAACCTAGTACCCAAAAACTGGATTGCACCACTTATTCCTAAAACATAACTGGTTTTGGTGTCTTATTCATGTACTTGGAAGGGTTTATCTTAGGTGGGACAGATGGGGCATCTTTTGGTTCCCCATTTTGTTGGCCTCGCCTTGATAGGCAAGGATATTGTGTTTAGATTCATTATAGAGTATAGTAGCTTAAGGGATTTTGGCCCCTAGGTAATAATATGAGGAATTTTGAAAGATGAATATTTTGACTTGCGTTGAAACTTGAGATTAGTTATAGAGTTATAATATCTTAAAGGATTTTAGTTTCTTTTTAGAGGATTTTTTGAAGACTATATTTTTTGCATGGTGAAATATTTGAGTTTCCATAATTCTTCTTCGCCTTAAGATACTTTTTTAATGCAAATGGCAAGGCCACAGTGTGACACACCCCTTGTTTTTGCTAGTTCCGCTTAGGTGGTCATGTGTTGGTTCCAACTTTGGCTTTCGCAGTTCCACCTGTGATGCGAAACAACAATTAGGAGCAGGGGTTACACTCCATTGTGAAATTGGCCCTGGTAGAACCCATTACCACTTGATGAAATGGAGAATAGCTTACTGCAAGTGGAACAGGTGCTACCAGCTTCACTCCATAGTACAAGTGGGGTGGGGAGGTAATGGGAGGCGGCAAATCTTTGCTTTCAATGCCAGATGCCCACTGGCTTTCAAATGGGGGAACTTCAATGCCAGATGCCCACTGGTTTTCAAACGGGGAAACTTCAATTTCTCCTACTCACAAAGCCAAGGAAAAGATGTGCAAAATAGCATTGTTAGCCTAGCAGATTGTGTGCTCTTTCAAAGTCTAAGAATATTGCAGGGGTTTTAGTGGAGCAGATGTGAATTGGGCAAACGCTGATAGAAAGATTCAATTCCACTTCATATATGGGATATGACATCCACAGTAGGTGCAACATCCAAAACTTCAAAGGCTGACCAAATATGAGATTTGCCCAGCATGACTTCATAAACATGCACATCACAATAATCCCAGATCTCATCATTTGCTTGGATGCAATTCAACATAATACATTGAGGGATGGAGTGTGCACCCTCGCGAATCTCGAGAAGTTGGGTGCAAGGTACCTTTTGACTAATTGGCACAGACCGGAAGACCCAGCAATATTCTAGACAATCAGAAAAAATTCAACTTCTGATTTGGTGGTGCATATCCACTAGACATGTTTTGCCATCCTCTCAATTTCTTGAGCCCCAAATTCTTCATTTCAGAGGGTGTTAATGGGATCAATCCTGATGGCAAATTTATTGGGGTTTGGAAACTCTCTGTAATGTTGGGAGGAGATGGAAAAAGATTGATTCTGCCAGACCATCTGACTGCAAAAGCCAGGCGTCTGGTTGTCTTTTGGACTGAAATGTTGCAAGCTGCTAGCAGAGCCAGGACTCAGTGATGGACCCTGGATTTATTTTTCTGGAGAACATCTGATTTTGGCATTCACAGTGAGGCCATGAAGTACAAATCAACAGTTCAATGCAATGCAAATGCTATGCCAATCAGGTGACAGACATTGAGAACCACCACCACACAACCACTCAATTCTCATGATGGAGAACTCAAGTCTAGTAAGAACACTCAAGCTAATAGCCAACTCTTTGTGATCAGCTTGATGTGAGAGCTAAGTGCAAAAGACGGGTTCACATGGTAAGTAGCTCTAGGACCTTCAAATTGTCCTGACACCATAGTCTAATCCTCTAGAGCTAGCTGCACAAAATAAAGAGAGACAGAATCATGGTGTGAACTCCCATATTCATGATCCCTGAACAGTTTAGAAAAAGACTCTTGCAATTTCAAAAGAAAAAGACAAGCATGTTCAACCAGCTTATCTGCAGAGACCAAGAGTACAAGTGTGGACTAGGAACCCTGAAACGACACTGAGCTCTAGAGTAGCTGCGCAAGCCTCATTTTTAGTTTTTACAGAAATCATTGATCTACAACTTCCCAGCACAAGCCAAAAGGTGGGAGTTGAGTTGAGGTGAACCCCTTACGGGGAGGGAGGCAACAGCCCCATCAATCATTAGAAAAATTGAGAAAGTACAAGGGGGGGAGCAGGCGCCACGAAATGGCAGCCTCGCCCTCCCCAAAGATGCGGCCGTGAAGCCATTCAGTCTTGAAGGCAAGCTCAATGCTATTCTGATTGTCCTGATCAACTCAACAAAGACTTCAACTTTGTATTGAATCTGTTTTGGCTCATATCAAGTACAATGTCCAATCACCAAATTGGAAGCTTGTTCAGCTTATTGTACTGCCATGCTGCTTTGTTATCAGATTTTGCTTTTGACAATGAGTTGTGATACATTTAGTGCACCAAGCTCAACTCGACGTATGGTCACTGTATCCATAGCCAGCTACAGGACAGAACTGAATTCACTTTGCCACAGACTAAAGCTGCACTTCACATATGGTCTACCAAGCTAAAACTATCTTCTAGATTGCAGGTGGTAATACAATTTAGTCTTCTCAAAACAGGTTGAGAGATTGCAAAACTTGTCCTGCAGTACCTGCCCTTTCGGAGAGAAATGTCTCACTGGTGTGTATGAAAATGATCATTGCGCTTAAGAGAAAGAGCTGCTCAGACTGTAGAGTCTAGACCTCTTTGAAACATGAATACAAAGGCCTTCCACACCGCCAGTGTAAAGTAGTCTTGCAGATCGCCCAAAACCCCAGGTAAGATGTGAAGCTCATGTCTGTGGCTGCAGTTTAATAAGCTGCTGGCATGTCAGGAATCTGAATGTTCTGTCTGTCCGCGTCTCTCTGACTAGTTCTTCGAGCTCGAGAGATTACTGATCATATTGTGGGGTAATCGACATTAATCACATGATCCGATATATTCTCCGCATACGACGGCGCTGGGAGTAAGGAGAACGGCCACGAGTTGCCAATTGCTCCAGCGCCCTTGTGAGCGCATCCATGGATGCCGCTGCCATGATCATGAGCTTCATCAACAACCTCCAGTTCGCCATGTCGATTATCCCAGGACACCTCTCTCTCTCTCTCTCTCTCTTTTCCACTGACACTAATACAGATTCAGGAAGATTTCTCCTCTGCAGCTCTTTCCCTCTTTTTTTTCTTTTTTTTTTTCCTTGCTTCTTCTTCTAGCTCACTCTT
>Ga0209611_10008680_pt1 | contig 15733 bp, 15 predicted proteins | sample S1TSphgellanicum_3_FD_187693 | JGI IMG/M metagenome (GOLD analysis project Ga0209611, IMG submission 187693) | Host-associated microbial communities from peat moss isolated from Minnesota, USA - S1T2_Fc - Sphagnum magellanicum MG (SPAdes) (version 2) | ecosystem: Host-associated > Plants > Peat...
AGGCCGTAGCGGCAACCGGTGCGCGCGTGACTTCCGCGAGCGCCTCATCCAGCCTATCCAGGCCTTCCCCGAGCAGCGCATCGCTGATGGTCAGCGGGGCCAGGAAACGGATGACGTTGCCGTACACGCCGCACGACAAAATGATCAGCCCCTGGCGTGCGGCGGCCTGCACCAGCGCGCGCGTCAGCTCGGCATCGGGCTGCTCGGCGCTGCCGTTCTTCACCAGCTCGATCGCGACCATCGCGCCCAGGCCGCGAACTTCGCCGATCGCCGCATAGCGCGCCTGCAGCGACTTCAGTCGCCCGCTGAGCCTGGCTCCCAGCTGCTGGGCGCGCTCGATCAGCCGCTCCTCGGCGATCACGTCCAGTACCGCCAGCGCCGCAGCGCAGGCCAGCGGCGAGCCCGCGTAGGTGCCACCCAGTCCGCCAGGCGGCGGCGCATCCATGATCTCGGCCTTGCCGACCACCGCCGACAGTGGCAATCCGCCGGCGATGCTCTTGGCGACGGTCATCAGGTCCGGCTCCACGCCCGAGTGTTCGATGGCGAACATACGGCCGGTGCGCGCGATGCCGGACTGGATTTCATCGACGATCAGCACGATGCCATGACGGTCGCACAGCGCGCGCAGGCTGCGCAGGAATTCCGGCGGCGCCACGTAGAAGCCGCCTTCACCCTGTACCGGTTCGATGATGATCGCGGCGACGCGCGCGGGGTCGACATCGGCCTTGAACAGCTGCTCGATCGCCGCCAGGCTGTGCTGCGCGGTGACGCCGTGATAGGCCATCGGAAACGGCACGTGGAAGATTTCCGGCAGTAGCGCTCCAAAGCCGGCCTTGTAAGGCTGCACCTTGCCGGTCAGGGTCATGGTGGCGAGCGTTCGTCCATGAAATGCGCCGCTGAAGGCGATCACGGCCGAGCGGCGGGTGTGGAAGCGCGCGATCTTCAGTGCGTTCTCGACCGCTTCGGCGCCGGTCGAAAACAGGATGGATTTCTTGGGCGTCGGGCCGGGGGCGAGCGCGTTGAGCCGCTCCGCCAGCGCGACATAATTCTCGTAAGGCGTGACCTGGAAGCAGGCATGCGCGACCTGCTGCAGTTGCTGCTGCACGGCCGCCACCACGCGCGGATGCAGGTGGCCGATATTGAGCACCGAGATACCGCTGGCGAAATCGATATAGCGCCGCCCCTCGACATCCCAAAGTTCCGAGTTCCTGGCGCGATCGACGTAGACGCCGAGCGAGTTGGCGACGCCGCGTGGCACCGCTGCCGTGCGACGGCGCTGCAGGTCGGTATTGCTGCCCATATCCGGATCTCCTCCAGTTTGGCAGACTATACGGCCTGGACAGGGGCGGCGCAGCGGCGGCGCCTTCAATTTTGCAGTACAAATCCAATCTGTGAGCGTATCCCATTGAGTGACAACGACATCACCACGGAAGTGGTCATCATTGGCGCCGGCCCTGCCGGCCTGTTCCAGGTGTTCGAACTCGGTTTGCTGGGCATCAAGTCGCACGTGATCGACACCCTCAAGCAGGCCGGCGGCCAGTGCACCGAGCTGTACCCGGACAAGCCGATCTACGACATACCGGCGCTGCCGATCTGCGGCGCGCAGGAGCTGATCGATCGGCTGATGGAGCAGATCAAGCCCTTTGGCGCCGGGCTGCACCTGGGCGAGGAGGCGGTCCAGCTGCAGCAACAGGACAACGGCCGCTTCCGGGTGGTGACCGCCGCAGGCAAGGTGTTCGACGCCGGCGCCGTGGTGATCGCCGCGGGTGTCGGCTCGTTCCAGCCGCGCCGCCTGGCGGTCGAGGGCGTCGAGAGCTTCGAAGGCAGGCAGGTGCACTACAAGATCAGCAATGTGGCGGATTTCCATGGCCGCGACCTGGTGATCTTCGGCGGCGGGGATTCGGCGCTCGACTGGGCGCTGGCGCTGGCGCCCAAGGCATCGAGCCTGGCGCTGGTGCATCGGCGCGCCGAGTTTCGCGGCGCCCCGGCCTCGGTCGCGCGGCTGCGCGAACTGCAGGCATCCGGCAAGCTGCGTTTCATCGAGGGGCTGGCGCATGCGGTGCACGCCGACGCGGGCAGGCTGCGCGGCGTGCATGTTAAGGACGCCGCCGGTGAGCTGCACCGGCTCGATGCCGAGCATCTGCTGGTGTTCTTCGGGCTGGCGCCGAAACTCGGTCCGATCGCGGAATGGGGACTGGAGCTGGACAAGCGCGCCATCAAGGTGGACACGGAAAAATTCGAGTCCAACATCCCGGGCGTATTTGCGATCGGCGATATCAATACCTACCCGGGCAAGAAGAAGCTGATCCTGTCCGGTTTTCACGAGGCGGCGCTGGCGGCGTTCGCGATCCAGCACCACCTGTACCCGGCCAAGAAGCAGTTCCTGCAGTACACCACCACCAGTCCGGCGATGCAGAAACGCCTGGGTGTGGCGACCGCCTGATGCATAAGGGCCTGGCCGAGCTGCTGCAGCTGCTGGAGCTCGAGCAGCTCGAGATCAACCTGTTCCGCGGGGTCAGCCGCGACATCGGCAGCCCGCAGGTGTTCGGCGGCCAGGTGCTGGGGCAGAGCCTGCGCGCCGCCTATGGCACCGTCGACGCCGATCGCATCGCGCACTCATTGCACGCGTACTTCCTGCGGCGCGGGGATTTCAACGCGCCGATCGTCTATTTCGTCGACCGCAGCCGCGACGGCGCCAGCTTCACCAGCCGGCGCGTCACCGCGATCCAGCACGGTGAGCAGATATTTCATATGTCGGCGTCGTTCCAGGTGGCGCAGCCCGGCGTCGAGCACCAGAGCGCGATGCCGGACGTGCCGCCGCCGGAAGCGCTGAAGGAATCGCAGCCGTTGCCCAGTGCGGCGCTGCAGGCGATGCCGGAAAAAACGCGGCGGCTGTACGAGTCCGGGCGGCCGTTCGAGTTCCGCATGGTGGAGGTCCGCGATCCGCTGCAGCCCAGGAACTCACCGCCACTGCAGCACTTCTGGATGCGCGCTATCGATAAACTGCCGGACGACGATGTGCTGCATCGCTGCCTGCTGGCCTACGTGTCGGATTTCTACCTGCTCAACACCGCGACCCTGCCGCATGTCGAGCAGCTGATGCGCGGCAAGCGCTTCACCGCAAGCATTGATCACGCGATGTGGATGCACTGGCCGATGCGTATGGACGAGTGGTACCTGTGTTCGTACGACAGTCCGTGCGCTGCGGGTTCGCGCGGGTTCTCGCGCGGCAGCATATTCAACCGTGCCGGCCGCCTGGTGGCCAGTACCGCGCAGGAGGGACTGATACGCATCGGCGGCGCGTAGCCGTCGTCACGACGCGCCACGCAAGGCCGACGGCGCCGCCGGGGCCACCGAAAGCGCGGCGAGCGGTGCGTCGATCGCTACGCGGCAAAGCGGCCGCTGCGGTAATCGTCTACCGCCTGCTCGATCTCCTGGCGCGTGTTCATCACGAACGGGCCATATTGCACCACCGGTTCCCTGATTGGACGTGCCGCCAGCAACAGCAGCTGCGCGCCGCGTGCGCCGCCTGCGACGCGGACGCGATCATCTTCTGAGCGATCGCTGCTCGACAGCACGCCTGCGGCGCGATAGGGCAGCGTCTGGACATGTGGCGGTTCGCCCACCAGCGCCTCGCCCTCGTAGACATACAGGAAGCAGTTGTGACCGGCAGTCACCGGCACGACCATCTCCATGCCGGCAGGCAGCGTCAGGTCCAGGTACAGCGGATCGGTGCTCAGGGGTGCATCGGCAGCGTTGACCGGACCGCTGACACTTGCGCCTTGCAGCTGCAGAGTGCCGGCGATCACCCGGGCGGAGGCGCCCGATGGCAGCTGTACGCGCGGGATCTGCTGCGATGGGATATCGCGATAGCTGGCGGGCTTCATCTTCTCCTTCGACGGCAGGTTGATCCACAGCTGAAAGCCGCGCATCCGGCCCTCGCTCTGCTGCGGCATCTCCGAATGGATGATGCCGCGCGCGGCCGTCATCCATTGCACGTCGCCCGGCGACAGGTCGCCGCGGTTGCCGAGGTGATCCTCGTGGCGCATGTGACCGTCGAGCATGTAGGTGACGGTCTCGAAGCCGCGATGCGGGTGTGCGGGGAAGCCCGCGATGTAGTCCTTCGGATCGTCCGAATAGAACTCATCGAGCATCAGGAACGGGTCCACCTGCAGCCCGCGCTGGCTGCCCAGGCTACGGCGCAGCTTGACGCCGGCGCCGTCCGAGGTGGCTACCGATGGAATGACCTGTGCCAGGGTACGCATGGAAGCTCCTGTACCGGCGGGTGTTGAGTAGGAGGTTTCAGGCCGCCAGGCGTTCGATCTCGGCCGCGGCCCGCGCCAGCCCGGCCGCCTTGCTCTCGGCGCTGATCGCCAGCCCTTCGGCGTAGACGAACTCGACCTGCGCGATACCGACGAAGCGCAGGAAATCGCGCACGTAGCTGGTCTGTGTATCGAGCGCGGTGCCGGCATACATGCCGCCGCGGGCGGCGAATATGTAGGCCTTCTTGCCGGTCAGCAGCCCGACCGGGCCGTTGGCGGTATAGCGGAAGGTCTCCCCGGCACGCGCGATGTGGTCGAAATAGGACTTCAGCTGTGAAGGCACGCCGAAGTTATACATCGGCAATCCCAGCACGATGACATCGGCGCGCTTGAGCTCGGCGATCAGCGCATCGGAGTAGGCCACGACATCGTCCTGGCTGCGGCTGCGCTCCCCGGGCTTGCTCAGGAAGGCGGCGAAGCGCTCGGCGCTCAGGTGCGGGACCGGCTCGCCCGCCAGGTCGCGCACCACGATGCGCGAGTCCGGGTGACGCCTGGCGAATGCCTGGACGAATTGGCTTGCCAGCTGGGTCGACTGGCCGTGGTCGGCGTGGATGCTGGCGTTGATCTGCAGCAGGGTGGTCATGGCTTGAACCTCGATGAATGGACTGTCTTGCTGGTCACCAGTTAAACATTCGCTGGATCGATATAAAAGTTCAAAAAATGGCTGGATATGATCTAATAAAACGATACATCATGTCACCGACCCCACGCATCTCCCTCGAGCAATGGCGCGCGCTGCAGGCAGTGGTCGACGCCGGTGGCTATGCCCAGGCGGCAGCCAGACTGCACAAGAGCCAGTCGTCGATCACCTACGCGGTACAGAAAATCGAGACCCTGCTGCAGGTGAAGCTGTTCGAAATCAGCGGCCGCAAGGCGCGGCTCACCGCCAGCGGCGAGGTGCTCTACCGGCGCGCCAAGGGACTGCTGGAGGAGGCGGAGTCGCTCGAGGGGGCCGGCCGCCAGCTGGCCGCCGGCTGGGAGAGCGAACTGCGGCTGGCGGTCGAGCTGATCTTTCCGACCTGGCTGCTGCTGCGCTGCTTTGAGCTGTTCGCCCGGGAGCGACCCGATACGCGCATCGAGCTGTACGAGACCGTGCTCAGCGGCACCGACGAGGCGCTGATCCAGCGGCGTGTGGACCTGGCGATCTGCTCGCTGGTGCCGCCGGGATTCATGGGCGATGCGCTGCTGCCGATACGGTTCATCGCCGCGGCGCATCCGCAGCATCCGCTGCACCTACTGGGCCGCAAGCTGACCGGCCAAGACCTGCGCCACTACCGCCAGCTGGTGGTGCGCGACTCCGGCAGCCTGCGCAGCCGCAGCGCGCCGTGGCTGGAAAGCGGCCAGCGCTGGACGGTCAGTCACAAGGCGACCCAGATCCACGCCGCTGCGATGGGGATGGGCTTTGCATGGTTCGCCCAGGACACGATACGCAGCGAGCTGGAGCAGGGACTGCTCAAGCCATTGCCGTTGCGCGAGGGCGCAGAAGCGCAGGTAGAGCTGTACCTGGTGTACGCGGATCGCGACTTTGCCGGGCCGGGCGCGCAGCGCCTGGCCGGCATCCTGCGCGATCAGGTCAAAGCAACTTGCCAGGGTTCATGATGCCATTCGGATCGATCGCCTGCTTGATCGCGCGCATCGCAGCCAGCGCCACCGGCGAGCCATAGCGCTGCAGTTCGTCGCGCTTCAGCCGACCGATCCCATGCTCGGCGCTGATGCTGCCGTTGAATTTCGCCACCAGGTCATGGATCGCGCGACGAATCACCGGTTCCTGCGCCAGCAACGCCGCCGAGCGCTCGCGATCGACGCAGGAGATGTTGAAATGCAGGTTGCCATCGCCCGCGTGTCCGTAGCACACCAGCACGCCGTCGCTGACATGCTCGCGCACCCACAGCGACGCCTGGTGGATGAACTGCGGCAGCTCGGCGACCGGCACGCTGATGTCGTGCTTCAGGCTCGATCCGGCGTGGCGCTGCGCCTCCGGTACCGTCTCGCGCAGCCGCCAGAATGCGGCGCGCACGCGCTCATTGGTGGCGATGGCTGCATCCATCAGCAGCGAGCGTTCGGCGGCCTCCGCCAGCGCGTGCTGCAGCAGCTCCGATAGCGGCTCGTCGGCGGCCGAGGTCAATTCGCACAGGATGTACCAGGGATAGACCGCGCCCAGTGGATCGCTGACACCGCTGATGTGGCGCGTGGTGAGCTCGACCGCGATGCGCGGCAGCAGCTCGAAGGAACTCAGGCGCTCGCCGGCCTGTGTCTTCAGCAGACCGAGCAGCTTGAGCGCATCTTCAGGCGTCGCCAGCGCCACGAATGCGGTCGCGCTGCTGCGCATCTTCGGCCACAGCTTGAGCGTCGCGGCGGTGATCACGCCGAGGGTGCCTTCGGCGCCGACCAGCAGCGACTTCAGGTCGTAGCCGGTGTTGTCCTTGCGCAGGGATTTCAACCCGTGCAGCACTTGGCCATCCGGCAGCACCGCCTCGATGCCGAGCACCAGGTCGCGCGCCATGCCGTAGCGCACGACGTTCAGTCCGCCGGCATTGGTCGACAGGTTGCCGCCGATCTGGCAGCTGCCCTCCGAGCCGAGGCTCAGCGGGAAGAAGCGCTCGACCGCATCGGCGGCCTGCTGCACGCTGGCGAGCACGCAGCCGGCCTCGGCGGTGACCGAAAAATTATCGGCGTCGAGCGCGCGGATGCGGTTGAGCCGGCGCAACGACAGCAACAGCTGCCGGCCGGACTCGTCCGGCGTCGCACCGCCGCAGTAGCTGGTGTTGCCGCCCTGGGGTACGACGCCGATCCGATGCTGGTTGCACCAGCCGACGATTTGCGCGACCTGATCCACGTCGCGCGGCAGCGCTATCGCGAATGCCTGGCCGCGATACAGGCGCCGCTCATCGACCAGGAAGGGCGCGGTATCGGCCACGTCGGTAATGACGTTATCCGAGCCGATCAACTCGCGCAGCTGCTGCGCGCCGACGGCCGCGCTGTCGGTCAAGTCGACCTCAGTGCCGCGATGCGTTCCTCGATCGGTGGATGGCTCATGAAAAGACGCGCAAGGCCAATGCCTTCCCCGCCGGCGATGCCGAAGGCATTCAGCTGCGCCGGCAGCGGTGCGTCGTGCGCGGCCTTCAGGCGCTCGAGCGCCGCTATCATGCGCTCGCGGCCGGCGAGCCGGGCGCCGCCGGCGTCGGCGCGAAACTCACGCTGGCGCGAGAACCACATGACGATGATGCTGGCCAGGATGCCAAGCACCAGCTGCGAGATCATTACCGTGATGAAATACGCGATGCCCTGGTCATCGCCGTCGCGCGACGTCGATCGGTCGACGATGTTGCCGACGATGCGCGACAGGAAGATCACGAAGGTGTTCACCACGCCCTGGATCAACGTCAGCGTCACCATGTCGCCGTTGGCCACATGGGTAAGTTCGTGCCCCAGCACCGCCTCGATCTCCGGCCGATCCATCGATGCCAGCAGCCCGGTGCTGACCGCGACCAGCGCGCTATCGCGCCGCGCACCGGTCGCAAACGCGTTGGGCTGCGGCGAGTCGAATATGCCGACCTCCGGCATGCCGACGCCGGCCTTGTCCGCGAGCGAGCGCACCGTGGCGAGCAGCCATTGCTCGTCGGACGATGCCGGCTGCTGGATGATCCGCACCCCCATGGCGCGCACCGCCATCCATTTGGAGATCGCGAGGGAAATCAGGGAACCTGCGAAGCCGAAGAATGCGGCAAACACCAGCAGGCCACCGAGGCTGCCGCCCTGTTGCGCCAGCCAGGTGTCGAGGCCCGTGACGTGGGCGACGATCGAGAGCACCAGGACGATCGCGAGATTGGTGACCAGGAATAGGAATATGCGTTTCATGGCGCTTTAGATGACGGCGGCGCGCGGGAATTCAACTGATGGCGTAATTCTTCGTGCAATCAAGGACATGGGCACGGTCGAAGCGGGAGTTCAATAGTTATCGCTCTCTTTCTCCTCCTCGTCCCAGTCGTCGTCGTCCTCATCGTCATCCTCGTCCCAGGTGTCGTCGAGGTCGTCTTTCTCTTTTTCCTCTTCTTCTTCCTCTTCGTCCTCATCCTCATCGGCCGCGCTACCGGCCCAGCCCTCGGGCTCATCGATCTTGTCCAGATCCAGTTCGTGCCAGGTTTCCAGGTCGATCTCCTCGATATCGCCATCGAGGTATTCGAGCTCCACCAATTCGGCATCCTCATCCACCGACAGCACGCGAAAGCTCTCGTTCTCGTCGATGTTTTCGTACCACTGGCCCACCGCGGGCTCGTATTCTCTGGCCACGTGACTGATCCTCAAGGAGCTGCGCGACGCGCGCGATGCGCCGCGCAACGATATTAGGGCCATATGCGCCGGTGAGGCAATCCGGCGGTCGAACATACGGATGCTCTACAATGGCTGCGCCGCTCATGATCGATCGCCGCACAAAACGATCACCCACACCGCTGACGGCCGCACGGCGCGTGGTCGTCAAGGTCGGTTCGGCGCTGCTGGTCGATGCCGGGAGCGGTCGCCTGAATCGCTCCTGGCTCAAGACACTGGTCGCCGACCTGCTGCGCATGCACCGGCGCGGACAGCAGGTCATCCTGGTGTCTTCCGGCGCCATTGCACTGGGGCGGCGGCACCTCGGACTCGCCGCGGGAATGCTGCGCCTGGAAGAGAGCCAGGCCGCCGCCGCGGTCGGCCAGATCCGGCTGGCGCACGCCTACAAGGAACTGCTGGAGGCCGGTGACGTGACTGTCGCGCAGGTGCTGCTGACGCTGGAAGACAGCGAACAGCGCACCCGCTACCTCAATGCGCGCGCAACCCTGGAAGCGCTGCTGGCGCTCGGGGCGATACCGGTCATCAACGAAAACGATACCGTGGCTACCGCCGAGATCCGCTACGGCGACAACGACCGGCTGGCTGCGCGCGTCGCGCAGATGGCGAGCGCGGATTGCCTGGTGCTGCTGTCGGACGTCGATGGACTGTATACCGCGGATCCGCATCGCGACCCCGGCGCGAGCTTCATCGAACGCGTGATGCGGGTGACGCCCGAGATCGAGGCCATGGCGGGACGATCGAATTCAGAGGTCGGTTCCGGTGGCATGGCGACCAAGATCGCTGCCGCGCGCATCGCGGTGAATGCCGGCTGCCACATGTGCATCGCTTCCGGGCACCACCGCCATCCGATCCGCAGGCTGGAATCCGGAGCGCGCTGTACCTGGTTCGTGCCGGCCTCGACGCCGATGGCGGCGCGCAAGCAATGGATCGCCGGCACACTCAAGCCCGCGGGCGCGATCCACATCGACGCCGGCGCGCTGCGGGCGCTGCGGGGCGGAAAAAGCCTGCTGGCGGCTGGAGTTACCGGCACGCTGGGACGCTTCGAGAGTGGCGATACCGTCAGCGTACTGGCGCCCGACGGCATGGAAGTTGCCCGCGGCATCGCCGCTTACTCGGAAGGCGAGACGAGTCGGATCATGGGACGGCGCAGCAGCGATATCGAGGCAATCCTGGGGTTTCGCGGCCGCGAGGAGCTTATTCATCGTGACGACCTGGTCATTCTGCAGCATGATGACCGGCCGCAGGAACAGCGACGCACCACGCCGGCTGCGTCCGAGGGAATGGCCGAGGCAAAACCATGACCAGCATCGTCACGTCGATCGCCGAGCGCGCGGACTGCTCCGATCTGCACACGCTCATGCAGGGCATCGGTCGCACCGCGGTGGCGGCCGCAGAACGCCTGGCACTGGCCGACAGCAGCGCCAAGAACCAGGCACTGACGGCTGCGGCCGCCGCGATCCGTGCCCAGGCGGCGACCATCCTCGCCGCCAACGCCGACGATGTGTTCGACGCGCACGAGGCCGACATGACCGGTGCGCTGCTCGATCGGCTGAGTCTCGACGCCGCGCGTGTCGAGGCGATGGCTCGCGGCCTGGAAGACATCGCCGCATTGCCTGATCCGATCGGCGTGACAATCGCGGAGTGGACGCGGCCCAATGGGCTGCGCATCAGCCGCGTGCGCGTGCCGCTGGGCGTCATCGGCATCATCTACGAGAGCCGGCCGAATGTGACCGCCGACGCCGGCGCCCTGTGCCTGAAATCCGGCAATGCGGCGATACTGCGCGGTGGCTCCGACAGCCGCCGCTCGAGCGCCGCCATCCACGCCTGCCTGCTCGAAGGATTGAAGGTGGCGGGCCTGCCGCCAGGCGCCATACAACTGGTGCCCACCGCCGATCGCGCGGCCGTCGGCGAGATGCTCGGCGGCATGCAGCAGTTCATCGATGTGCTGGTGCCGCGCGGCGGCAAGAGCCTGGTGGCGCGGGTGCAGGCAGAGGCCCGCGTTCCGGTCATCGGTCATCTGGAAGGCAACTGTCACGTCTACGTCGACCGCGATGCGGAGCTGGACATGGCCTGCCGGATCACCACCAACGCCAAGATGCGCCGCACCGGCGTGTGCGGCGCGGCTGAAACGCTACTGGTAGACAGCGCCTGCCCGCCGATGCACCTGCCGGCGCTGATCAGCGAGCTGATCGCGGCCGGGTGCGAGGTGCGCGGCGATGATGCCGCACGCGAGGCCGATCGTCGCGTCAAGCCGGCCACCGAGGCCGACTGGTCGGCCGAATACCTGGACGCGATCATTGCGCTGCGGGTGGTCGATGGCGTCGACGAGGCCATCGCGCACATTGCGCGCTATGGCTCCGCGCATACCGATGCGATCGTCACTTCCAACGCCGCGACTGCCGAGCGCTTCCTGCAGCGCGTGGACAGCGCCATCGTGTTGCACAATGCGTCGACGCAGTTTGCCGACGGCGGCGAATTCGGCATGGGCGCCGAAATCGGCATTTCCACCGATCGGCTGCACGCTCGCGGCCCGGTGGGTGTGGAGCAGCTCACCAGCTACAAGTACGTGGTCCACGGCGCCGGCCAGGTACGGCCGTGAGCCGCCGCTAGCCACCGCCGTGCCCGTGCGCGGCACGCTCCGGCGCGAGCGGCTCCTCGTGCGGGTGCGGTGCGACTGCAGCGCAGCGCTCGCAGTTCACCCAGCCGGAGTCGCCATCCTGGTAGTACTCCTTCTTCCAGATCGGCACCCGGTGCTTGACCTCGTCGATGACATAGCGGCACGCGTCGAAGGCTTCACCGCGATGTGGGGCGCTGATGCCCACCCACACGGCCAGTTCGCCGATCGCCAGCGTTCCGACTCGATGCGCACAGCAGGCACGCGCCACGCCGAAGCGCCTCTGCGCCTCGTCAAGTATGCGTTCGCCCTCGCGCAGCGCGAGCGCCCCGAAGGCCTCGTACTCCAGCCGCAGCACCGTGCGGCCGTCGTTGTAGTCGCGCACCCAGCCTTCGAAGGCGGCGTAGCCGCCGCAGGCTGGATCCTGCAGCTGCCGGCGCAGCTGCTCAGGCTGCAGCGCGGTGTCATGCAGGCTGAAGCGGTTCATGTCAGCCGCCGCCAATCAACCGCCGGCCACCGGCGGCAGGAACACCACGGTGTCGCCGTCGGACAGTGGCGAGCGCCAGTCGCCGAATTCGTCGTTTACCGCCACTCGCAGGAATTCCGGCGCCAGCGTCAGGCCGCGCAGGCGCCGCAGCTCATCGTACAGCTGCCGCGGCGTGCCGGCCTGGGTCTCGAGCTCCTCGGTGCTGCGGCCGGCCTGCTCGCGCAGCACTGCAAAATAGCGCACCTTGAGCCGCCGCCTGGCCGAGGCTGCAGGCGCAGGCGCAGCCGGCGCGCCGCCAAGCGCCGCCTGCGCGGCCGCGTATTCCTCCCCCGTGTTGACGTTGTCCAGCGCCCGCGGGTTCGGCAGGTCGAGCAGTTCGACATCGCTGCGCGCCAGCAGCGCGCGCGGGCATTGCTGCGAGCGTGCCAGCGACTCCTCGATGACCACCAGGCTGCGTGGCTCGAAAATTGCGCATAGAGGTTCGGGCTGGCGGTCGAAACTGCTGCGGTAGGCGGTCGCCACGCGCGCGCTGGCGCGGTGGGTAATCAGGTACTGCAGTGTCGCCTTATCCAGGAATGGCAGGTCGCAGGCCAGTACCAGCCAGCCGCGATCCGGGTACGCATGCAGCGCCGCGTGAATGCCGCCGATGGGCCCGAGGTTCGGCCGCAGGTCCACTATCGTGTCGTAAGCGGCGCGCCGCGAATCCTGCAGCTGGTCGGTTCGCACCGACACGAAGCAGCGTGCCACCAGCGGCGTGAGCAGGTTCATGGCGCGCTCGAGCTGTGACTTGCCGGCATATTCCAGGACGGCTTTGTCGCGCTGCATGCGCCGGCTGCTGCCCCCGGTGAGCAACAGGCCAAAGAGTTCCGGCCCGCTCATGCGGCGATCCGCACGCCCGCGCGCCCGCCCGCCCGCGCGCGCGCCAGCGTCCGCGCCCGCGCTTGCGCCCGAGCACTGCCGGCCCGGGCAACTATGGTTCGCTTGCCGCCACTCTTGGACAGCAGTCGCACCCCGGCGATGCGGATGTCGTGCGACAGTGCCTTGCACATGTCGTAGATCGTCAGCGCGGCGACCGTGGCACCGGTCAACGCCTCCATTTCCACGCCGGTCTTATGGCGCACTTCGACCCGGCATCGCACCACGACTACGGCGGCGGCGGCGGGCGCGAAGCCGATGTCGATGTGGCACTGCTCGAGCGCCAATGGGTGACAGAACGGTATCAGCTCCGCGGTGCGCTTGGCCGCCATCACCCCGGCCACGATCGCGGTATCGAATACCGGACCCTTCCGGGTTCGATGGCCGCTGCGCCTGAGCGCACGGGCGACCGCCGCAGGCAACCGTATGCGCGCTTCCGCTTCGGCGATCCGGTGGGTAATCGCCTTCGTGCCGACATCGACCATGGTCGGTCGCGAGCGCACGTCCAGGTGCGTCAGGCGTTGACTGCGGGCGCGGCGTGGCATGGGCCGTCAACCTCCGACGTAATTCATTTCGACATGCTTGACGCCGCGGGCGCGCAGCGCTTCGCGCAGCTCGCTGTAGCGGTCGACACGCCGCTCCCACACCGCTCGGATCAGTTGCAGCAGCTCCTCGTCGCTGGCGCCGCCGCGCAGCGGGGCGCGCAGGTCGGCGCCTTCGGCGGCGAACAGGCAGGTGTAGAAGCGTCCGTCCGATGACAGCCGCGCGCGTGAGCAGTCGCCGCAGAACGGCTGGGTCACCGATGATATGAAGCCGATCTCTCCGGCGCCATCGTCGAAGGCATAGCGGCGTGCCACCTCGCCCGGATACGCCGGGTCGAGCGCGGTCAGCGGCCAGCGCGCACCAACCAGCTCGAGCAGCTGCTGCGAGGGCACCACGCGCTCGCGATTCCAGTCGTTGCGATTGCCGACGTCCATGTACTCGATGAAGCGCACGGTGACGCCGGTGGCGCGAAAGTGCCCGACCATGTCGAGCACCTGGTGATCGTTGACCCCGCGCTGGATCACCGCGTTGAGCTTGATCGGCGACAGGCCGGCGCGCTGGGCGGCCGCGATCCCGGCCAGCACATCATCGACGCTGCCAAAGCCACCCGCCATCTGGGCAAATACAGCCGGATCCAGGCTGTCGAGGCTCACGGTGACGCGCTGCAGGCCAGCGGCCCGCAGTTCTGCCGCATGCTGCGCAAGCAGTACGCCGTTGGTGGTCAGCGCGATGTCCTCGATGCCGGGCAGGCTGGTGAGGTCGCCGATCAGATCGGCCAGGCCGGCGCGCAGCAGCGGCTCCCCGCCGGTAATGCGCAGCTTGACCACGCCCATCTGCAGGAACAGGCGCGTGAGCCGCAGCAGTTCGCTGAAATCGAGCCGTTCGCCGGATTTCAGGAAACGATACTGATCGTGGAAGCGCTCGCGCGGCATGCAATAGGGGCAGCGAAAATTGCAGCGGTCGATGACCGACAGCCGCAGATCGTGCAGCGGACGCCCAAGGCTATCCTGCGGCAGGCGCTGGCGCGGCAGTAACGGATGTACCCTGGCGGTGACCATGCGCCAAGGCTACCAGATCAGGACCTGCGACCCTCACGCTTCGGTCGCAGGCGAGCTGGGCTATTAATGAAGCTGGCCCGCCCATGCAACAGGCGGGTCTACCAATGAAACAGGCGCGCGACGTAACCCTTCGGGAAATCGGCCGGCCCGGGCGGCAGCTCGACAAAGCCGTCGGTCATTGCCAGCGAGACGAAATCCCCGGAACCGTTGGTCGGGCAGGGTGTGGCCCAGGGGCGCGCCCAGTCATCGTTCGACAGCCGCACCGGCATGAAGCCCGTCATCTGCGCTTCCCAGCGGATCGGCGCCGACAGCGCGATGCGCTCACGCGCGCCAGCAGGCATGCCCATCGCCGCGTACAGCGCCGGTATTACATAGCGCACCAGGCACACCAGGGTCGACACCGGGTTGCCAGGCAACGCGAACACCGAGCGGCCCTCGCTCGAGGTGCCGTACCACATCGGCCTGCCGGGGCGCTGCGATACGCCGTGCAGCACGCAGCGCACGCCGATGTCCTCGAGTGACTTGGGGACCAGATCGAACCGACCCATCGATACGCCCCCCGAGAGGATCAGCACCTCGTGCGTGTGCAGGTGCAGACGCAGGCGTTCGCGCAGCTGCGCGGCATCATCCGGCAGGTGATCGTCAGCGACGCGCTGGAAGCCGCGCTGGCGCAACGCGGCGACCACCGCATAGGCATTGGAGCGGCGGATCTGGTGCGGCGCAATCGGATCACCGGGCTCTACCAGCTCATTCCCCGTGGATATGACAACGATCGCCGGCTGGCTGCTGACGCGCACGCGCGCCATGCCGGCCGAGGCCGCGACCGCGATCTCCGGGGCATTCAACACGCTACCGGCAGCCAGCAGCAGCGCGCCCTGGGTACGATCGCTGGCGCGCCGGTGGACGTTCTTCCACGGCGCAATCGCAAACTCCGCCTCGACCTCGATGTAGCCGTCGGCGCTGTGCAGCCGTTCGACCGGCACCACGGTATCGCAGCCGCCGGGCAGCACCGCCCCGGTCATGACCTCCACGCAGTTCGCCTGCGAAGCGAGCACGACCGGCGGCTCGCCCGCACCCTGTGTCGCCTGCAGCCGGAAGCGCCGCCTCCCCCCCGCCGCCGCGGCGGAAGCCAGCGCCACCCCGTCCATCGCGACGCGATCGAAGGGCGGCTGATCGCGTTCGGCATAGATGTTCTCGCGCAGCACCGCGCCGGCACACTGACCCACCGGCAGTGACTCGATCGGCAGGCAGGCAAGGTGTTCGCTGATCAGGCTCTCTGCGGCCCGGGGTTCTATCATGCGTATATGGTACGCCGGCAGGCGGCGGTGGTGCGCTGCCGGGGTTCATGCCACGATGCGCGTTCGCCGCGCCCGTAGCTCAGTTGGATAGAGCATCTGGCTTCGAACCAGAGGGTCGGGAGTTCGAATCTCTCCGGGCGCGCCAACCGATCAATTACTTGCCGCTG
>Ga0209611_10008681_pt1 | contig 15733 bp, 11 predicted proteins | sample S1TSphgellanicum_3_FD_187693 | JGI IMG/M metagenome (GOLD analysis project Ga0209611, IMG submission 187693) | Host-associated microbial communities from peat moss isolated from Minnesota, USA - S1T2_Fc - Sphagnum magellanicum MG (SPAdes) (version 2) | ecosystem: Host-associated > Plants > Peat...
GTGGGTGCATCATAATTCAGAAAGAAAGAAGAACCCTGAAAATTCTTGGAAGTTGGTGATTTATGCCTAGTCTGGTGATCATGGAATATATTGGATGTTGTGTTTGCTGCCCAGAGATGATGCTGACACATGCATTTTATGTCTCCAGCTATAGAGCCAGGGGATGTGCACTGGAGCCACACCATAATTCACCATCATACACATTTGGGGAGCTGTAGCAAAGGAATTGGATTAGTGACACTGGGACACATTGATGCATTTGAAACAAAATGCAAGAGCATCTTAATCCCATTCTCTGATTTGTATCCATGCTCTTATCCCAAACAAGATAGGTAAGCAAGAGGGTGGGAGTTATCTTATTTCTCAGAAGTTTAAACTCTTTGTACACAGTTCTCCAAATGTCACTGCTTTTGTATCCAGGTTTTTTTCCTATTGAAGATGGCAGCTGCTCTCACTACCAGCTTGGTTGATCATTCCAGCTACACCCATCATTCATTCCTCAACTGGATCACAATATGTTTAGGGAAACAACTTCGGGCTCTAATTATATGCAGCTTGTAGACTCCTTTTTTCTGTATGCAGTATGCTGGAGAAATTGGTTGATATTCTGTTTCAGTGGGAAATCAGAGAACAAAGAATTAAGATCCTATTACTGCCAACTATTTCATCCCCCGAACAGGTATTGTCCTATAGTTGGCTCTCCTTTAGATTCTTCAGGGCAAGAAGTGCTTTCACTGGCCGGTGATCTGAAGTTTTAACAGAACTGATGACATCATAGAATCTCAGCTCAGCCTTGATAGAGCTGACTTTGTATAGAATCCTATCTGTCCATGAGGGTACCCGCTCCTGCAACCAAAAGCACCACAGGACATATTGGAGGTGAATGTCATCATCTTAGGGTCTATGGCAATTCAACAATTAAGTACAATTCAATCTCCAGTCCTATCTGCAAACATCATCCTGGAGATCAAATTGACAAAAAGATAACAAGACAATGTCTTCAAAGAGACAAAAAAGAGAAATACTCTAGCTTGCTTAGTTCTCAGCAGAGATAATTCTAAGAAGAAACCCAGGCATCCAGGTCACAAAAATCTCTACCTCTCCACCACATTTCATCTCTTCCACATTTGTCACTGTAGCCAGGGATACTTTAAATCATGGAAACCAACCTTGGAGCTGGTGTCATAGTTGTCAGTGCCCACATCATATTTGTAAGTTGGAGGAAACATGAGTGGACCCTCTTCAAAATCTCTGAAAACTTGACCGCTTTGCACTGCTCTGGATAACTGGTCATTTGACCACAACTGCCAGAAACCCACAATATTCCCAATGTCATTAGTATCACAGTAGATGAATAAAAGAAATTCCGCTCAAAATTTGAAGGCCAACAATAGATTATAGCCAAGATTCAGAAGTAAAATCCACAGGGAGAGGCAGGAGCTACATCAGGTAGATCACATCCAACACAGTGAGCATAAGAATGCCAATGAGCAATCCAAAAAGGCAATGACACCAGGTGCATACTTCAATGGCTTTTTACCTCTTGCAGCTTATGATTGATAAGAAAGTGAACTGAGCTGCGTGGGAGCTCAACACGATAGTTGAGGTCACCAAGCCATACTACAACATCTGATTCTTCCACAAGATTCGACGTCACTCCCGGCATCTTGCAATCCAGCTCATCGGTGATGGTGGAAGGTTGCACACAGGAGGAGCATCCTGAGGTTGACTTTGCAAAAACACTTTGACAGATACGAAGATATTGGGCATTCCGGGTGTCAAAGTTGCTTTCATGAGCTGCAGTTGACGGACAACATGCACAGTTCCCAGTACTTGTAAGCTTTCATAGCAAAACAAATCCCTAGATTGTAAGCAACATGAACCCTGGAGTCCATACAATATTAGACATCTTTGTTAAACAGAGGAACAGAACATAAGACTTGATTGAGATGAGAATGACTCACCTGAAAAATGAGAAGTAATGAAAAGAAAGGACACTCCTTTGAATTGCAATGTGACAGCAGCAGCGCCTTTCTGGCAGCCCATCACACTGCTGAAACCGCGAACGCCAACTTTATCAACTTTTGCACCTGTTTCTCACAAGCTAGCAGTGTGTCAGTACTGTATCTCTCCAAGGAATCACTCACTTTAGGAAGCTTGTTGTTTCCCTGGCCTGGGAAGCAACATAATATAGACAATGCAAGATCTGCATCCCATCTCTTGCCCAAAGTTAAAGTTGAAGTATCATATTTCACAACATACAAAACCTTGTCATCACAGCTATGCAAATGGCAATTGCATAATACTTGCAGCATCACTTGTAAGGACTGACAATGGATATGCTACCAAACCATGCCAATCTAGGGATCTTAGAAATCTTTGCTGGTTTGTGGTTAAACATAGTACCTGATATGTATTGTTGTAGACTCCTCTTGGCAAAAACAAAGAGTTGAAGAGACATCATCACTGCAGCTGCAACTAAACTGCATTACATCATGACAGAAGCCGGAGCCAATTAGATTAACCAATATTTCTTAGCAGCAGGCTAAAATATTGTTTGCTTGTCATATTGAGTTGCAAGAGTTTGAAGACTCTGAAATGCATTATATGAGAGTCTCTGAAGCAGCAAAATGTTCTCAGCAGCACACATTGCACAGATTCATCATTATTCCAAACTGAATGATTTCTGGGAACTTGCAATCTCATAAATTAGGTGCATACATGACAATCATGGAAGGGCTGGTCTCCAACATATAGAAAGAGGTCTGGTTCTTTACCAGTATTCAGCACCTAACGTGTCTGCAATGCCACTTTCAACATCAAAGGTGGGAGTTTCTTGGAGGCCTATGACATAGAAGTCATGTCTTCCTCCATGAGTCGTCACATCAACAAGATTCGCAAGGTTGTCAAGAGGGGCCTGCAGGCAAATTTCCCAGTGGCACCACAAAAGCGTTATCAGTAAAACAGACAGAGATCACAATAGTACCTGAGGGTTCAACCTCAGAACAGATTATGATGATGTCAGAAGTCTTCACCTTGCTCACTTCCTCCCTCAAGAAGGAACCTAGATTGCACCCAAACCACCAGAGGCAGGCTGGAACAGAACTACACCAAATCCTCTGAAGTACTACAGGAATTGTATGACAGAAAACAGGGATAATTACAAACCCTACTGCACCATTGAAGCTGCGGGTGGTGCCAGAGCATTTTGAGAAGACTGGCACAAACCTTGCCATTCATATTCCAGGTGACAACATAGATGTCAAGGTCATTCACAAATTGCTGACAGTACTCGTTGCTCCAAGCTCCTAAAATCTCCCGCAGTTCATTCACACAGAGAGCAAGATCTCCTGAGTTGATCCGGTGTCGGATCTCAGAAGTACCCCAATTCCCCTCGGCTTCAGGGATTTGCTCTTGCACCATATCATCAGAGCCCCGGTCTTTGTTCAAATTGTCAGCAGCCATGATCGACAAATCCTTCTTATCATCATTGTTGTTCACAACTGTGACAAAATTGGGATCAATCTCATTAAGGATCATGGTTTCAATCTCCTTAAGATGATGATCCTTAGGAAACGGGGGCCAACAGGGTTCCACGACGCCGTTCATGTAGACGTTATTCGAGCAATAGAGTGCGGTGCTTGTCGCGACATTCCTTTTGTGGAAGAGAAGGAGATTACTGTTTTCGCAGTCAAGCAAGCCTCTCGCCAGTTGCTGCCCATACTTCGCGATCCACTTTTGTCGCTCGTGAGGTAAGACACAACCACTACCACCGCTGCCGGCCCTTCCGACGCAGTTCCCCATTTAGACGCTGTCTCGGCCGCTCACCTTCCTCATAACGAGTTCATGAGCTTCCAATCTTCCACCAACTTTCCTATACTAGGACGCCGAGAAATTTGGTGAATCCCAAGTTGTCCGGTAAATTACACCAACGTCGTCGTTGCGCAGCCAGCATGCGACTGAGGTGCTGGTCAACTCCACCAATGCCGCCATTTGCGTCAGAGGGACTTATTTCGACGGCGGCGGAGCTGTTCTGAAGATTGTACTGTGAGGTCCACCACCACTCACATTGCATGCAGCTCTCAGTTCAAGAACTAGCATGAAAAGAATGTTGTGACAACGCATTCATCTTCTCCGGTCCTTACAATCATGGAAGAAGATGAGACTCGCAATCATGCATCAGCTGAGCTCCTCTCCCCCCACCCCCGACCCCTCGAATTAGACTTAGAGTTCAGAGAGAAGCTATTACAAGAAGCTCTTCTCATGTGGTTCTCGTACCCAACAACGAATTGAGAATTTTTTCTCTTCGATTGTGCAAGTATAGTTCAGCTTCAAGACTTGCACAGCTGCATTTTCATCTTTTCTCACTCGCACTACTATCAGTACGGGACAATGCTAAGACAACGGATCAACTGAAAATTCAAATGGAGCAGAGAATCCCACCACCAGAGAGTGATAATTCACCTTCTCTCAGAGTACTACAACCTTGTGCGACAAAAACAACAGACCACCAGCTCACGAAGAAGAAGAAACAAAGCTATAACGGCACCTGTCAGAACTGAGTTGCTCTAATGTACATAAGTCCACAGCAAAAAGAAAGCAGCTCGAAGACAAGGAACTGCTCGTAACTGAAGCAAGAAAAGGAAGGAGAAAAATAACAAACCCCCAAAGGAAAAGGATTAAAAAAAAACGTGCAGGGATGTAACTTACTTGTACCTGAGAGAAGAGAAAAAGCTCGAGAGAGACAAAAGCAAGTGAAAAAGAAAGACGGATCAGCGGTCGAAGTAAAAATGCAGTTAATCACAAAACAACAAAGAAAATACAGGAAGGTGATGAGAAGATGACGATTGCAACGAAGAGAGCAGCGAAAAGACAAGCGAGAAACCACGAGCGGTAGCAGAAAGAAGGAAGAAAAGCTGGCCAACAACAACTATGATAACTTAGGTTGGTATATTGGTACGTCGTCGACGTCCAACATAAACACGCACGCGGGCACACAAGAACAAAACTCTCTCTCTCTCTCTCTCTCACACACACACACACACATGCGCACACTCAATTTGACTTCCCAACACCCATAACTTCGAAGAAGTGATTTTGGGGAATATGTTTCGAACTTACTTGCAACGAGTTCTTTGAAAAAGTTGGAGAAACTTTCAGCTTCTCCAAGATTTTTTTTCAAACAACTTCGTGATGTAAATCCGAGAAGGATCGTTGGGAGTTTTGGGACGTGATTTCAACAGCGAAACCGCAGTTTTTGTTGGTGGTTTTGTTTTGTAGGTACCTATTTGGAGTGGGTATTTGGGTCAAAGAAAAGGAGAGGTGGCTGTGGCGGGTTTTGGGAGGGGGCGGTGTTCTTACAACATTTGAATTTGGGTGTAGGTACTAGGTTAGGTAAGAGTTAGTCCCTTTAGGTCTGCAGCTCGTGATTTAATTATGAATAGATAAATGCACTGCATTACTTCATATTTGGGAAAGTTGTCAGATTAGATTTGCCTCTTTGTCAGGTAATACACAACACCATATAATCTGGGCCCTGCGGTACAACACTTGATCATCTTGTCATTTGTTAAACCTTGGAAACTTTAAATTGCATGAGAATGAATTTAGGGAAGAAATAGAAAGACAGAAATTAAATTTACAAAAGTCCTAGCTCAATCACCAACAGCAATTAACAGAAAGACCACCCCATTAGAGAAGAAAGAGGAGAAAGAATTGTTCCTCCTTCTGTTGACTGAGACCCACTCAGGGGAGAGTTTCTTTTAAGGATTTTGTGATGTAGTCAAAGTGGCAACGATCAAGAAACTAATTTAGCCAAATTTGGTTATACACTAGATATGAAAGTAGGAAAAAACAGAATCCTTCTATGTTTTTGGCAACCTACTGGAACTTATGATCAAAATCTGGCAATTCAGAAAAAAAATTCTTTGAAATCTGGCAATTTTGGGTCATCTTTTCCATGAAAAATCCTTTCTATTGATTGGAATCATATTTTTCAGGTCGAAATTTGGCGAAAATTCGCCAGTAAAAGAAATGCTGATTCTGGGGCATTAGGCAACTGTCATGGCATTATGTAGAAGAGAGTGTGTGGCACCAGGGTTGGGTGATGGAAGGGACGCTTCAAAACCAGTGGGGCTTGTTGAAGATCAATCGTGAAGTTATGATATTTCTTTTGTATATGTTGGCAATGCTATGATGTACATCCTCTGGGAGTAAGTGGAGAACTTCTTGTCAGCATTCTTTTGATGTGGCAGATTTTTGCCACTTGGCAACAAAAACAAATCCAGTGCAACTTGCACAAAGGATTTTCATGAAAAAAATGTGCCAAAGTCATTAGATTTTGAGGATTTTTTTTAAATAACCATATTTAGGTTCCAGCAGCTTGCCAAAATATAGGCAGGATTCTAACATTTTTCTTCTTTCCTCTTTGACATGCAGCCAAATTCACCTCAATCCTGTTGAGGGTGATTGCTAGGGTAGACCAGCCGGTGACCGAACACTTAAGCATTTACAGCAGGCTGGATCCAAGGGGAGTGCTCTGTTGTTTTTGGTGTCCACACAAAACTTAAACCCCTCCTCTTGGCACATCTGACACACTAACAGTTGTCGAAAATGAATTAGAAATGAGAAAGTTTATGGCCCCCCAAAGTAAAGGGAAGTCAAAAACTCAAAAAAAAAAACAAACCACTGAACACTAGACAAGCTGGTTATCAAACACCCCAAAAATTCCTTGTCTGCTGTTCTGTTGGTACTAGAGTTCAAAGATGATTTGTAGAACTTGAGGTGGTGCTCCTATAGTATTTTAAATAGTTTAAAATGAATAAGAAATAAGAAAGTTATGATGTTTGAAAATAGGAGGGGTCCAAAGAGAAGGAAAAAAAAAGTGTTATGTAAGTTGGAAAACTTATTTTTCTTCTTGTCATTTTTTCATTACTCATTTTCCTTTGCATTTCAAAAATGATTTTTAGAGCTCGAGGAAATGCTCTGATAACATTTTAAATGATTCAAAGTGAAGTACATATGATGAAGATATAAATAAATGTTGGGTCATAGGTAGGCAATTGGTAATGGGCCAGTCTACCCTAGTGTGGGTACATCACAAATTGGAAAAAAAAAAACCATGTATGCCAAAAATGAACTATTAAAGAGTTATTTTACCAAAATAAAACATGGCAAAACATGTTGTCCATTGTGTTTGAAATCTTGTGCAAGTGAATGTGCATTACATTGCCCTAATGTCAATTTCATCACTAAATAATCCTTTAAATGTTGAAATGATTTTTTGTGAAAATGTGAAGTTGAGGTGTTGAAAACCTTCATAATTATTGCATAGACTATTAAAGATCATGAAAATAATACTAATTTTAAGTGTGGAAGTTGACCCTAGGCTAGGTTTTCAAAATCAACAACCCTTAGAGGTGGCATCCTTATGAACTTGATTTCACAATAAGAGTTGATTTTAGCAAGGGTTATGAGGTGCTTCAATTGTTGGTTCAAAGTTCAAATATCAATTCATTCAATTGAAGTACTCATTAGTTAATAATATTACAATGAGCTATCAAGCTTATCTATTGAACTTGACTATAACTAATTAGTTTTTCTTAAAGTTGTGTTATTTATTGTTGCTCTTTGATTTTAGTTGCAAGCTATTGACAGACCTATTGCTAATTTTTCTCTATGCATTTATTTGTTAAACTTTATATAAATTAACTTTTGTTTTATAAAATTATCTCATTTTTTCCTAATGGTCAAATGCCTAGTGAAGCACAAGTGTGTGCTTAGTCTTGGTCTACATGATTAAGCACCAATAGTGACTAATGGTTTTAAACTACATAATTTCATTTGTCTTTTATAAACTTTGCTGCTAGAGTTTGTACATTTTAGATGGAGTCTTTAATTAATAAGTCAACACATTATGGGCCCACAAGGATTCACATTTATAATCACCAAGTTTGTAGGAGATAAATTATTTGGAGATTCAAGATGCAAATGTTATTCGAAAACAAAAAACTTTGGAATATATGTCAAAAGCATTTGTCTAGCCAACAAGTAATTTTGTAGAGTGGGAGAAGAGAGACAAGAAGGCTAGAACCATCAATGTCATGGGACTGCATGATTCTTTACTTCAGAATGTGACTAGAACAAAAAAAACAAAAAAGACATGGGATTGTTTGTTGAAAATATATGAGACTAAAGGTCTAACAAACAAATTGTTCTTGAAATGACAAATGTTTTCATACAAAATGACTCCCACAAATAGCACATTAGAACACATCAAAAAAATAAAATCTATGGTTCAATAACTTCAAGCCATTGGAACCAAGGTTGAAAGAAATGATGTTTTGATGGTGCTATTATGTAACTTGTTAGAGTCTTACAACAATTTAATAATAGCACTAAAGTCAGAAGCTAACATTGATCTTAACATTGAGTTTATGACAATAAAGCTTCTTCATGAAGAATTGAAGAAGAAGGAGAATGAAGGTTCAATCGAAGGAGGATTGGCTTTAGTTGCATGCACATCCAAACCAACTATTAGAAACCTATCAATTAGTCAAAAGGAAACCAACAAAAAAGACAAGAAGAAAGATCTTTGCAACTGGAAGAAGCTTGGACACTAGGCAAAGGATTACAAAAAGAAGTTGGCAAACTAGAGGCAGAAGGACCACACCAAGGAAGTAGCCATTGTTTCAAAACAAGTTTTTTTTGCAACAATGAATGGTTCAAAAAATAAAACATGGTACATTGATTCAAGAGCATCTCAACACCTCACATTTTAGAAAGATGTTTTTTCCAACTACAAGATTATTCCAAAGAAATCCATCTATGTGAGTGACAATTATGTCCAAGAGGCTATCGTAATGGGAAGTGTTCATTTAAACATGAGGGTGGGAAAACATGATATTAGAGGTGTCTTACACAAAGTGCTGCATGTTCTTAGTCTTATTAAGAATATTTTTCAATTAGTAAGGCTACCGCTCAAGGCCTCAAGGTAGAATTTCAATAGGAAAAATGTAGGATTGAGAATGATGCTAGAAAAATTCTTGTAAGAGTAGTCAAAGAAAATAGGTTGTATAGACTATTATAATAATCAATAATAGTTTATGAAAGTGCTCAAGTTGCTAAAGAGAGTGAAAACTTGACAATTTGGCATGAAAGACTTGGTCATCTAAGCAAGCAAAATTTGAAACTTTTTTTGCAAAAAAACCTAATCATTGCAATGAATGTTAAGATTGACTACCAACTTGATTTTTGCATAGGTTGTGTTGTTGGCAAGCAATGCAAGAATCCATTCTAAAAAGGAGACCCCCAAAAATTGGCCAATTTCCTGTTGAGTTAGTACACACATATTTGTGTGATTTGATGAAAACCACCTCAATGGGAGGGGCCAAGTATGTCATGATTTTCATGGATGATAACACCATAATGTTGTGGACTTATTTTCTCAAACAAAAATTAGAAGCCTTGGCAATCTTCAAAGAGTTCCAAGCCATGGTGGAAATTAGTTCAAAAAGAAAGATCAAGGCCATCCAGAGTGACAACAATGGTGAGTTCAATTCTACAGTTTTCAAGGATCACTGCAAAGTGAAAGGCATTCAATAATAGTGCATTGCACCATATAGCCCAAAATCCAATGGTGTTATAAAAAGGTTCAACCAAACTTTGGTTGAAATGGTTAAGTGAATGTTTCATAACAAAAACATAACCCATAGCTTGTGAGTAGAAGTAGTGTCGAAAACTACTTATTTAAAAAATAAAAGTCCCAACAATTGCCTAAAAGGTGTAACTCCACTAGAATTTTGGAATGAAAAATAACCAAATGTTGATCATTTCAAAAAAATTGGTTGTGTTGTGTTTGTCTGTAAACCAAAGGAACACAAATTGAAATTAGACAATCAAAACACTCAAAGCATTTTTGTAGGCTATGATGGCAAGTTACATAAAGTGTGGATGTCAGCTAAAAGAAGGTTGTGCATCAATAGAAATGTTTTGGTGATTGAAAGCCCATTATTTCAAACCATGACCCCATTAAAAAATGTCACAAAAACAACACATGGCAATGAAAATCAGCAAAGCAACAATGACCCTCAAGATTCTAAAGTCAGTGTTGAGGATTTTCATTTTAAAGTCACTATTGAAGATCATGGCAATGAGGAATCACTAAAGCCAACTATGCAAGTCCATCACAAACCTACTAGGGAAAAAAAACTTTTAAAAAGACTAGAAGATTTTGTGATTCTTACAGAATTTGCAAACATTATGAACTCACTAGAAGATCTAGTGACTCTCATTAAAGCCCTAGCTAGAGATGATGTTCAAAATTGAAAAACAGTTGTGGAAGAAGATATGAGTTATTTGAGAAAAAATAACACATGGATATTATCAAAGCTTACAGCAAATTGCAAAGGTATTGGTTGCATGTGGGTGTTTCGAACTAAAAGGAATGATCATGGTCAAATTGTACACCATAAGGTGAGACTAATAGTTAAAGGTTATGCATAGAAGAATAGAACAAACTTTAGTGATACAATTGTTTTGGTGGTGAAATTCGTTTCCATCAGGGTGTAGCTACGATAAAAAATTTGGAAGTATACCAAGTTGACTTCAAAAGTGCATTCCTGAATGGTGACCTAAAGGAAGTCATTTTCATGGAACAACTTGATGGAAAGGTTCTAGAAGGGCAAAAAAAACTTGTTTGCAAGTTATAAAAAATTTATATGGGCTAAAGCAAAGCTAAGAACTTGGTACTAGAAATTAAACGATTTTGTTGTAGAAAATAATTTTAGCAAGTTGCAGTCAAACAACAATGTTTACATTAACACACAGGAGGGTGTGATCATCACATTATAGGTGGATTTTTTTTCATTTTTGTGGAAGATGTGAAGTTCTTTCATTGGGTGCGAAACATCCTTTGCAAAAGATTTTCCATGATTGACTTAAGGGAGGTGGAGTTCATTTTAGGACTTCAAGTGAGTAGGGACAAAAATTGGAGAAGCATCATGATGGGTTAGTTTGGATATGTTATAAAACATACTAAGTTTGGTATGGCTACATGCACACCTCTTGCTACACTTCTAGATGCAAGTGTTAAACTTTTAAAAGGCCAAAATCTCAATTCAATGGAAGAAGAATATGAAATGGTGAATGTTCCATACAAGGTGGTTGTAGGCAACCTCATGTACTACTTGTTTGGCACAAGACTGGACTTGGTTGTAGTAGTAGGAGTTGTTATTTAGTTCTTCAACAATCTTGGACTTCCACATTGGTAGGCTCTAGAGCGAATATTCATATACTTGCAAGGTACTCAAAATCTTGCATTATGACATCTACAAATTCCTTCAAGAAAGAAATTGGTGTACAATTGTATGGTTTTTGTGACTTGGACTAGGGAAGGAGTGTTGATACTAGGAGATCAACAAAAGGCTACGTCTTCTTTCTTGGAAGAACACCTATTTCTTGGGTGAACAAGAAGCAAGCTATAATATCCCTTTCTTTTACAGAGGCATAATACATCGCTTTTACTCAAGCAATGAAAGATGTTCTTTGGCTTAGAAGGTTTTTGGGATAAGTTGGATACAAATAGGAAAAATCAATTTTAATTTTTACTAACTTTCAAGGAATTTTAATGTTACTAAAAAATCTTGTGCACCACTCACGCACAAAACACATGGATATTCAATTCCATTTTGTGAAGGAATATATATGCTGTAACAATGTTGAATTTCAATATTGTTCAATGAAGGAAATGATCGCTTATCTTCTTACAAAAGGAGTTTTTAGAGATCAATTTGAAACTTGCAAAAGCAAGTTAGGATTAATTCCCTTTGGATAGAAATCTACATATCATTGAGTGGGAATGATAAGATTACAATGAGTTGTCAAGCTTGTCTATTGAATTGGACTACAACTAGCTAGTTCTCTTTAGAGTCATGTGCTATTTATTGTTGCCCCTTAATTTTAGGGGCAAGTGGCTGAGAGACTTGTTGCTGATTTTTCTCTATGCAATTATTTGTTAAGCTTTATGTAAGCTAGCTTTGTTCTATAAAATTATTTCATTTTCTCTAATGGTCAAGTGCCTAGTGAAGCACAAATGTGTGTTTTGTCTTGGTTTGCATGATCAACACTAGTAGTAACTAGTAAGCTCTAGTCTACATAGTTTTGTTTGTTTCTTATAAGCTTTGCTGCTGCAGCTTGTGCATTCTAGATGGACTCCTCAACAAGTCAACATTAGCCAATCCAAGAAATCTAATTAGTACCAATAAGAGGAAGTAGGGTTTAAATCTTCCTAATAGGAGGAAAACCATAGGCTTGCTCACACTCTCAAATCATCACACTAAAGATCACCCTTCCCCCAACAAAGAAACTTCATTTACAACATTGACCTCATTTCCAGTTGGATGGAATCCCTAGTCCAAATCATGCATGATGGGCTTTTGATATGCTAATATGGCATATCAAAGCAGTCATGATCAATAGTCCAAATGGGTCCTATTAAGTAGGGGTCTGTATCCAGTTTCTGTACACCAAGTTGGTGCTTATCCAAATTATTTGAACTTGGACATGGAAGAAATTTGGATAAGCAAGCTTGCCTCTATGGATGGTCTTTGCTTTGGAGTGGAGTTGCCCATGATGTCTATTTTTCTGTGCAGAGGATATGGAGAAAGGCTGCCCCCAAGGACTTTATTGAACACATAAGGAGACAAACACATGCCAAAACGGCCCAAAATAGTGGTACCCAAGAGCCATAAGGACAACCTACTGAGTAGCCAATTTCCAGTTCTTTAATCTCCAAAGTAAGAACTAGAAAGACCTTGGATGCTAAGACTACAATCATACACATTATCATTACTCAAGTACCATGTACCTACATACTGTGCTTTTTACTCCTAATCTGTCCATCAGTGGCAAGTGCTTCTGCAATACCAAATTACCAATCCATTTTTTTCATTTTTGTGATGTAGCACTAGTGCCAATCATCCCAGAAAGGCTAAGCATTGATGGCAATATGTTTTTGGAAAACTGTCAAAACAGTAGAAACCTTAAATCTGGTGAACTTTCTTTTGAGTTGTCATCAAATTTGCTGAGATTTGCAAGAATCTGCATCAGAATATTTGTTTTTTAAAGGAAATTGGAATAATTTTTTTGGCTTGTGCGATGGGAAAGCAAAGGCCAAGACCACAAGGCCAGAAGGTCTTGTAAACCCCACAGTTTAATGCCTGTCAAACCCTTCAGTTGTGCACCAAGTGTCAACTTACTCCCAAAAACAAAAACAAAAAGAAAGAGACAACACACGAGAATATACATCCCTGATGTTTTGAACATCTAAGTTGTATGATCATTGACAAGATAATCCTATGAACCCAACTAGGAGAAGGGTTGGGTGGTGAGATCAACTTTACCATAAAACCCAAACAGACTTCCTAGGACAGATCAGTTTTTCAACTACTTGAACAACATGAAATGCAGTTATCTTTGACAATTTACTTCTTTAAAGTAAAGAAATTATGTTGCTGGAGGTAGTCACCCTTAACATAAGTTCTAGATGCATGGCAACTAAGTAGAAAGACTGGAACCCATCCATGCTGCAGCTTTTTTGTTTTTGTATTGATAACTCTAGTGACAAGCCTCAGCCCTAACCACCAGGGTAGCTCACTATCCTCCCAGAGCATGAGCAGAAGGGGTCCAGTTGGGATTTGAATTCGCAGCCGTCAGCTTTGCAGCCTTACCCTTGAGACACTAGGGTAGCTACATGTCCTCATTTTGCAACTTTTATAGCGAAAAGACAATTGGATTTGGTAACACAAAGTCATAGCTTGCAATCCTTCAAGAATAATATTTCTTTCTTGAATGGGAGCTCTCCCAAAGTTGCATTCAATAAGCAAGGATGGCACTCAATTTTATTTTAATTTATTACATATTAAATAAGCCCCCTGCATTTGTGCATCATGAAGATTAAAGAGCTCTGGAACAGTGTTATTTTTGGGTCAATTTTCTGATGTAAGCAAACTGGCAACTGTTCTTAGGAAGATTTAGCCAAATTTGGCTACAAACTAAATATGAAAGTAAAAATGTTTAAACATTGATCTATATTTTTGGCTACCTGCTTGAACCATGTATAGAAACTTTGTGATTTTTTAGATTTTGGTTGAATTCTGGCCATTGAAAATCTCAATAAGAACTTAATTTTAGCACTTTTATTTCTAATTTCTATTTTTGGCTATATATGAAAAAAGAGGCTGCCCTTGGATGAAAACATGGGGATGTAATCAAACTTAAGCTAATGAGTACAATTGGTATATATGTACATTTGATATAAATGGTGGTTTCAATTCCTACAAGGGAGATAATCATTGGGCCACAAATGGTCAAGTGGTCAGTAGTATCCAATATGAGATGATTTGGTCAGACAGTCTGGTGAAAATCATCCACTTATTCTGCCCCCAATTATTTCAATATGGGCTATGGTTGTGTGATTATTGAATTTTCTTGTCATGGTTTCAGAATGAGTAGATGATGATCAGAGCTTTTTATTGGTCAAACTTCCTTACAGCCCAGATATAATTTTCTGGATGGAAGGAAGAAATTCTCCACCACTTACATCCTACCAGAGTTTCTGGAGTTTGGAGGGTTTCCTCAAAATTGCACAGAAATGGAATAAAAGATGTAAGCTCTGTAACGACAAGCCGACGTCCCTCATAATAGAGAATATGTTAAATGCAATGATAGTTCATGTGATTAGCTACAAATCACAATGACATATAGGAATGTTCAGATGCTTCTTTTGCAACAAGTTCAGGTTTGTAACCTTCTCATTCTCTTCAGGTATACACAATTCATATTTAGGTTGTTGTGTGTGTTGGTTAGGGGAACCTTTATAATTTTGTAATGTTATGTACAATTTTGACAAAGACTTTGTGAACCTCCTAATCAATCTCTAGTTTCAGTGCAATGTGAACAATATAGCCAGTCCCAGTTTTTCGCTTTTTTTAAAATTCAATTTCATGATTTAGAGAAAGTAGTGGTAATTTAGCCAAATTTGGCTATAACTGGAAATGAAAGGGAAAATACTAGAACCTAGTATAAAATTCTTGCCATTTGGATTTTTTTTTCTCAAAATATGGAAAATTTGGGCCAATTTTTTTCACAAAAAATCCTGTAAAGGTTGAAGTCAGATTTTTTGGCTCAAAATTTGCCGAAAATTAGCCCCGAAAAATCACTTGTAGCTACCACACACATTATATGCATTACACATCCTGACAGCATTAAGAGCCAGAATTTTTCTTCAAAGCACCAACTTGGTGGTGCATTCATTTGAACCCATTTTCAACCGTTTTCCTATTTGATGTCTGCACGTTGATATTGTGATTGTCATCTCTGAGTAAATAATCTTTAATGTCTGATGAAAGAAATTGCAAAAACATTTCTGAGGTAGTTTACCCCTTCTTCCCTTTCACTAAAGTCCCACTCAAACTTGTTCCACAGAAGGACTGACACAGCTGCCCATATTTGAGGCACTAATCCCACCATTTCTTTGTCATGGGACAAAATGTTCCAAATGTTCCAAATCTGGCTTGACAGAGTCCTGGTGAAAGTATTTCAGTGTTGGTCAATGATGGGGCTTGCCAGTTATGCACATTATCAAAGTGCCAGTCTGAGAGGGTTGCACACAGTGAATCCCCTACATCCAAACACTGCTCTCCTTCACTGGAAAGAAGGGACATCAAGAGAGCCT
>Ga0209611_10008683_pt1 | contig 15731 bp, 10 predicted proteins | sample S1TSphgellanicum_3_FD_187693 | JGI IMG/M metagenome (GOLD analysis project Ga0209611, IMG submission 187693) | Host-associated microbial communities from peat moss isolated from Minnesota, USA - S1T2_Fc - Sphagnum magellanicum MG (SPAdes) (version 2) | ecosystem: Host-associated > Plants > Peat...
TTTTGGCCATAACTTGTGTTTCAGATGTCCAAATGAGCAATGCGAGCCCATTTTAGATATCTACGCTTCAAGAGCTTTCCAATGATATAAAGAACGCCACAATCCATTGAGGTTTGACCCCTGCAATCGCTCTCTGAAGTTTCGGGAGTCCACCGGGACTCCATCTCCCCAAAATGGGAGTTTGCCTTGGGAGTGTGAGGGTTCACTCCCTCACACTTTCTAACACTTTCTCACACTCCCTAGCACTTTCTTGCATTCCCGGGAGTATGTGATGTGACTCCCGGGCTTCCTCTTGCCTTAACTCCCGGGCTTCCTTTTGCCTTAACTCCCGGGCTTCCTCTTGCCTTAACTCCCGGGCTTCCTCTTGGCCCGCACTCTTACAATGCCTTTGCCTTGAATCCCGGGCTTCCTTCCTCTTGGCCCGCAACCTTGCAACCCCCTTAGCCTTGGTCGCGAGCCCAAAGCTAGGGTTGCGACACACCACCTCATCCTTGAAATTATCATTTGATCGTTTTACCTTAACTTCAAACTCCTCCCACTGACAATCCATAGATGGACCTACCATTCGGATAGGCTTTAGAAGTGGTAACATAGCCAAGGGTGTGGGTTGTATTAATGGGACTTGTGGAACGGTTGCATGAAGGTAATCCATTGTAGGATAATGAGGGAATTCATTAGGATAATGGTAAAGAAGTATGAATGCAGGAATGGGTTCCTCCACCCTTCGAAACATCCTATCATTTTCTTTGTCAATTACTTTGACCTCTAAAGTTGCAAAAATTACTACTTTTAGGTTCCTAGGCCTTATGTTTAGGATGTCTCGAATGGTGGAAGGCATACTAAACCCTTGGATGAAGTAATGATGAATGGTGTCATCATTCAACAAGTTTCCCACGTATTGAGTACACACATATGAAATGATGTCTTTCGAAAGACCTTGTCTAATGTTTGTCAAAATAGCTAAGGCTTGTTGTTGGCCAATCATTAGTCTATAATGATGTAAAAATGCAGCTTGGAATTATTCCCAAGTGTTGAAGGATCCTTCAACATGGGATCTATACTAGGCATAGGCAGAATTGGCTAGGGTGGAAGGGAACCAAATGAGATAATAATCATGGTCGGTTACTAAACTAGTTATTTAAACCTCCACAAATTTTTCCACATGAGTTGTAGGATCTTCATTTGGAGAGCCAATGAACTTAGGACGATTTGTAGAGATAGTGAGTCATTTTAAACCATTAAGAACTATAATGGGAAGACCTCTAGGGAGCATCATTGGGTCAATATGGTGGATATGAGGGTCGGGCGGATTGGTTCGAACTTCAGGCCCTTCTGTTGCCACATGGACACCATTTGCCACCCCTACAGGCCCCCTATCTAATGGCTAACAATCTCTACGTAATCCTAAGGCTATTGAAACTTCCAACATACTATCTTTAAACCTTTTTTTTCCTTCAACCTCTAAAACAACTTTTACGATCGATTGGAAATGTTATTTCCTTACTCTATGACAAAATACCCTATCACTCTTTAACACTATTGGTTTTGTTTTGGGTTTAATCGGCATATAACATAACTATGGAATTTGGTTCTATCACATGAAAAGGCAACCTTCAAGACATCACACTTTGGAAAAATGGGTCATCACTCCCACCATCTCCAGGCTCAACAACACAAATGGTTTTGTCAATGATTGACCCGACCTCATCACCAACAAAATGTTTTTTAGAAAATTCAAAACAATTACACACTCAAAGATCCCCAATCAACACACAAGGGAACTTGGGACAACTTTCTTGTCATTTAACATGATTTCTTAAGTTGAACTACGAAACAATACTTGAGAGGGTTTAATAAAAGTACTTGTAAGCTTTAACGTGCTCCTTCCTTACTTTTCAATCTAAAATTTCAAATGCAAGTGTAACAAATAAAAACTTATTTGGGATTGTATGACTTCTTGACTTGCACATGAGGTGTTGTTTCTTGATCCAAGCTCCTTCTAATACCAATGGTTTCCAATAAGTTTAATCTCTCACCATATGTAAAATAAACACCAATCACTTTAATAGCATCACCTCCCGGCGGACACATCACAATGTGAGGCGACTTTTTGTCCCTCTACTCCCGGTTTTATGAGGTGACTATACTTGAAAATACATATGCTACCAATGAAGGAAAAATGGAAGTGTATTTCTAGACGTTAAATGGCATTTATAGTTGAAACTAAGTAATTTGCCTCTTATGTATCATTTATGATTTAGAATTGATAGTTCCAAGTTTAAACACCTCAAATCCTAAAATTTTATGTCAAATTGTCATTCATTAAAACCAACCTTTAAGGGTTCAACACCATGTTCAACTTAGTTGTAAACCACCAGCCACTTGAAATATTATTTTTAGCACATATGTTATTCAAACTTAATTTGCCTTAGTTCACTAAAAAGTTAACTACAAGGCACACCTTGCTACCAAATCCTACGCTTTGTAGCTAAACCAATAAGAAGTTATGCCACCAAACCCGAGGGGGTTTTATGCAGGTAATAAGTTCAAATTGGCTGCAGACCACCAATTTCTTGAAATATTATTTCTAGCACATATGTTATTCAAATCTAGCTTGCTTTAGCTCATTAGAAAGCTACCTACAAGGTGCACCTTGTTACCAAATCTTATACTTTATAACTAAACCAATAAGAAGTTATGCTACCAAACCTGAAAGGGTTTGAGAGATTTTTCTAAGATTCCAACCTCCCAACACTATCCCTATTCACTTCCATTCTTTTTAAAACTATTACAAATGTCCATTCTACTCTCCTTCTTCCTCCTATCTACCAAGACTAATCATTATTTTCTTCCTCAACCAAGTTGTGAGAACAAATATTTTTAATATTTGAATTGAAAATTATGTCCGGGGAAAGAAAACTTCAATGATCCGAATTCGCCCTCTTAAAGAAAAGGAAAAGGAAAGAGGTGAAAGATGATTTCAACTTGGTGGCCAATGGAAGGTTCCAATGCTTGGTGACCCTTGGAAGGTTCCATTGCTTGGTGACCTTTAAAAGGTTCCATGTTTGGTGACCCTTGAAAGGTTCCATTGCTTGGTGGCCCTTGGAAGATTCCATTGTTTGGTGGCCAATGGAAGAAGAAAAAGAAACACCTTTTCCCTTTTTCCCATTTTCCCCCCAATAAATTTTACTTAAACCTTCATTTTTTCCATTAATTTTAAGGTTTTATTTTATCATGGTTCTAAGCCGTTACTTACGCATTTCCTTCCTTTCCTTTGATTTATAAATTTCAATGTAATGAATCCTTCACACATTCATTGTTGATTTAATTTTGATTGAAAATTTCTTTTCCTTTCCTTGAAATTATGGTGTCGTGTATGGCCACATCTTATGAGCTTCAAGATGCACAAGTGAATGAAGAATTGGCTCTAAAGACATTTCTAGATTTGACATTAACACAACATCCTCATGATGAAGATCTCGAACCTCGAGAAGTGCGTGTTCGTCTTGAAATTGAACCCCCTCAAGCTTGGTACTATCGCATCTCTCCAAACTCTCGCACCTTGGTGATTTTATTGCAAATTGACCCCACTTTTGGCGATGAACCTGAAACCATTTATGAAGGTTGTTATGAGACTAAAGACATTTCTATTTTCGCGTGGTTTTTAATTCCCGACATTGGACACTACCGTTAATTATGTAATTCAATTCATCGATTACCTCCTAATAGCAAGGCGAATTACTTAATTTGCAACATTTAATGCATCTTAGATTTCCTATAATTATAAACTATCATTTAAGCATAGCCCAAGACTCAACATGTAATTGCAGTTTTTCCTTGGGCTTATCCCTACTCTAAATAAATGTTTCATTCACTACGACACTCACGTTGCCATGCCATCCCATCACATTATTTATTTAATCATTAAGTTATTTCAAATTAATCTTATGTTCATAAGGCTTGAAAATTGTTCTATCTCTAATGGACCTTTCATTGACACCCCTTCAACTACTTCATGAATTTCAAACATCCTTGTTATTCACTAAATACTAGGACAAGACCAATGTTTTGCTGAACATCACAAATTTTGGTTTTTGCTTCTACCCCCAACCCTTTAAAGATTTCTCACCCCTAATTACACAATTGAGGTTCTAAAACTATGATTATCAGCTCTTTGTTGAAGAAAAGAATTAACTCAACATCTTATTCATCAATATTGTATTTCGAAAAAGAAAACAACCCCTCCATGCAACCATGCGCATTTATCATTATTTATGAAATTGTTAAAAACCTTTAATAACCTTAGCACACTCAAATAACCCTAATGCAACTCTTAAAAATTGAGACTACCACACATGGTTGTGTTAGTATGGTTCACATCTAAACGTTATTCATGAAGATAATCACCTCATCCGATGCTTACGACAAGGCGACAAAATGGTTCCTCCAACACATCAACGGTTTGGTCTTATTTAGAAGGTACATTTGGAGCTTGGACATTTTGGAGTTAAACGTATTTATAACCTTTTCCCTCGTCATTACCATTGGAGAAATATGTATGTTCAAGTTCGAAACGTCATTACTAGGTGTGAACAATGATAGAATGATAACTTCTTTCTCCTCTCAACAGCTCACACTTTCTCCACTCCCTATTCAAGGCATGTTCTATCACTAGTCATGTGATTTAACTAGAGAGTTACCACAAACCTCCAAGGGCAATGTCTACATCATGATTATGATTGAGCATTTTTCAAAGTGGGTCAAGCTTGTTACCTATTGACATTTGGTACTATTCATCATGTTCTCTTACAGCACCTTGATTTCTACTTAAACCATGCCACACTTTTCCCAACTCAGTTTTGGGGGGGGAGATACATGAGCCTCCTCTTGTGCATTGTATATATATGTGCATGCATCTCTTTTTGCTTGATTAGTTTCTACCTTTGATTGGTTTTAAACTTTTGTTCAATAGAGTTTACTATGGATTTACACCCTTATGACACCGAACATCACGACACTACACGTCACGACACCTTTACCAAATTGACTTTTTTTTTGGATTGAACCAACTTTGTTTTATTGTGACAAATTTTCACCATTTTGTGAAATATATACCCAATAACATCAACAAATGATGGTTTTTGAAAAAAAAAACCTAATTTTGCCTAATTTCAAGTTTAAAAAATAACCAAAGTTCTACCTTATGTTTTAGTAGGTACCCACAATGTAGAAGGATTTTGAAAAACAATTACTATGAAATCTATTTTGTAATCAATTGTCGTTAAATTTTGTTATTAATGATCACCAATTTAGCAACATTTAAAAACTAAAAAACCAAAACACTAGTTTACACATATATTTACTCACATCATTCCATTCAAATATATATTTCTTCGAACATGATGTTCATTGAAGGATCTTTCACAAACTTGTCCATTGAAGTTCTTGTATTTTCTCAATTAAATTCCTTTCAAGTAGAATTTCCAAAATTGCCCATAATCTCACTATAGTAATTATAGTTGGATTTACTTGTAGGCCTTAAGCAACATGAACTAAATTGGAACATTATGTCTTTGCAACTATGTTTCCAATGATTCCCATGGTTCTCAAGAACTAAAAACAAAATCACAAGGTCCTTTTCATAAGATGATGCCAAAATTAAATTTTTGAGCCTTGTTGTTGGGTTTCTACTTTGGGTTAGTAACAACTAGACTGGAGCAGGTTTTAATTAGAATTGGATTTCCTGGTTCCATATGTATGTGGAACCATAATTGAAATAATTTTAATTTATTGTCTTCAAACTAGAATCAAAGGTTCTCCATAAAAGTGAAGTACTACCCAAACCTGGTAGTGCTATAGTGACCAGTGTTGGCAGATATAGCTTCCTCTCAATATATATATATATATATATAATATTATCCACCTAAAATGAAAACTTGCATTATGCATATTCTGGTTAGGGTTAGGGTTTTCAAGGTTTTCCCCTTACAAGCTATGAACAAGTGTTTTTTTTTTTGGGTCACATCTTGCTTTGTTGGAGAGAATTTTTTAATGTCCGCAAGCGTTCAAGCATCCAAGTACTCAAGCAAGAGGGAAAGGATAGAGGTGTAATCTAAGGAAGGTCTGAGTTTTTAGCAATATGGCTACTTGAAGTCTGAGCGATGTGTGAGAGCAAGTTCTGCACGACGTCCAAGTGTGAGAGAGGTCTAAGGAAGGTCCAAACTTTGAGCAATTTGAGAAAGTGAGGGTTGAGTGAGAGAGAGAGGTTTGAGTAAGGTGCAAGCTTGAAGTGGTGAATGAGGGTGAGGTCCAAGCAAGGGTGTCTCAATGGTGTTTGATGAAATTTAGTTGTCACCTGTATATATTTTTATATGTACGTGCTTGCAGTATATGAATAGGGCCACAACTTTTTTGCATTCGCTTGACATTACCAACTAACCCATTGAACAAGCTTCAAAAACACTTACACATGGACTCAACCTTACTTTTCTTGCCTTCTTGCATTATAAGGCTAAAGGTGCATTCACACTTGGTGCTAGGGACTCTAGGGTTGAGTCCTGTAACACCATGATGCTAGCCATTTAGGACTTAAACCTAGTTGCCATGAAAATTTTATGTTAAGCTAGCATTCACTTCACATTGAGCTATAGCCCATTTAACATTGGGTGCCACCTAAGATGCCACCTAGATTTTCATTTAACACTGACTTAACATCAAGTGTGAATGCACCATAAGGTTGCCTTTGGCTTGTTATCATACATTTTGGGAAGTGATAATTCTAAATTGTAGGTTATGCATCTCATGATGCCTCAAATAACAAACTTGAATTGAAATTAGGCTACCACCTGAAAATCAAAACCTGAATTCTCAAAGAAAAGAATTCATACTTAAGCTTGAACAAGAAATCATGCAATTTAACGAACAATTTTCTATCTAGTACATATTTTGGAAAATAAATAAAACTTTTTTGAAAACTAAAATCAGCAAGAACTGTCAAAATTTGTTTTCAAACAAGCACTGGAAGTTCCAAGTGCAACAAGAAAGGAAAAGCTTCAAGAATTGTTGGAAGTGCAAAAACTTTTCAACCCAAAACAAAAAGTCTTCAACAGATTCACAGTTTAGAAATTTGATCTTGAAAAGTTACTGGTATACTGCATACACAACCCAGATTGCAGATTAATGGATCATTGAATTCCAGGGTTTGAAAAATTCTTAAGTTTAATATTTGGAATTGTGTTTATTGATCATGCAAATTGCTTCAGAACAATTTTATTTGAAGTTCCAATGTTGCTTTTGAATGTTTTTTTATCAATCAATCATGAAAGATTTTGCTCTTGAATAATTCATAGCTCCTTACTTTACAATGGTGATTCTTTCAATCTCTAAGCAAATTATTCTGAGCTCCAATGTTTGCAACAGATTTGGTGTTTATCAATTGATATGCAGAATAATGCTATTGAATAATCCTCAACTGCAATCTTTGCAATGGCATTTTTTTATTAATCATTGAAATTTCTTTAAACAAATCTTAGTTCCAATCTTCGCAATGGTGTTTTAGGGATCATTGAAATCGCTTTGGAGAATTTTCAGCTCCAACCATTTGCACTGTTGTATAGATCACAAAGACTTCTTTTCAACAATACTAAAACTCCAGTCTTTGCAATGATGTTTTATTAACCATTGAAATTGCTTTCAACTATTCTGAGCTCCAACTTGCTTTGCATAATTATTATTGTCTTATCGATCAGTGAAATTGCCTTGGAACAATTCTTAACAATGGTGTTTTATTGGTCATTGAAAGTGCTATTGAACAATTATGAGCTCCATTCTTTGCAATGGTGTTTAGGGATCACTGAAATTGCTTTTGAGCAATAAATTCAAGTTTGCTCCAATATTTGGAATGGCTTTTTAATGAATTGATAGATGTTAACAACAGCACAAAGAGAAAATCACAAAGAGAAAGGGATGTCACAATGCAAGCTAAAGTGTCTCACTTTTGGTGTCATGACAATCTACTTTTGAAAAACAGTTGAATTCCATGTTTGTTACAAGCTAATGTGACTCACTGTTAATGGTGTCAGACGAGTATAAATTTTCCTGTTTCCACTTGAAGAATTCCATGTTTGTTGCTCACATATGAAATTGTTCCTGATGCTCATGATGCTGATCTACACAGATCTAGAAATGGCCAAAACTCCAAGCTCATATGGAATTAGTTCTTCAGGATGCTCGAATTGCTCAAGATATATATCTGATCTGCTCATGTGAGCTAGCTACCAGTAACTTTTCAAGATCACATGTCATGATGAAGGTGCAGATTCTAGCTCCTGGAGCTTTACACGATCCCTGGAGATCAGGGATTGGCATGAATGATGCTGGCTAGCTCTTGTGAGTATGTTTAAAGTGACCTGAAAGTTCTAGTGCAAACCTAATGAACACAATGATCATAATGAATTGATTGATCAGCCTCTTCTTTCAAAGTAAATCTAGATAATGATCAGTAAATTTGATTGAGGAATGAAGTGTAATCTGAGTCATTGTTGTCTAGAGAAGAAGTGTCAGGGATGGCCGCCAAGTCCGACAAAGTATCGAAATTCTCCATGAAGCTGCAGTTGAGATTTTCCTCATGATCAGCAGCAGCAGCTGCAGCAGCTGATGATGATCTCGAAGCCTGTTGCACGTCAGCTGCAGCTGTTATATGCTGCAGATGATGATCATGATCGACTGATCCTGCGCCACCGGGAGTGGTACTAGCATTGGGCGTGTTGTTGGCAGACCCTGCGTCGAACATACTAGTACTAGTACCAGATGCTGCATATAATAAGTGCGGTGGTTTGCAGGTAGCCTCCGGAGCAGCGTCAATCGACATGCTGCAGCAAAGCTGCTGATCTGCCGAGCTGCAGGAGCCATTATCCGGCTGATGATCCGTCATGGGTGTGACGGACGGTAGCTTGGAAAGAAGCGCTTCTAGACTTGACATGGAGGGCTCAAGCTGATGATGATGACGGCCCAATGCAGATCCTAGCTGAGGACTAGTACTACTACCGCCCGCGCAGCGAGCTGGAGCTGCTGCTACATTCGTCGTACTGATGTTCAAAGCTTGATGATCAGGAGGAGATCGGGACTCGGATGGAGTAGTACTAGTGTCGACTCGCGGGTAACTATTCCGGGAGATCTGATCGAAGCTGGCATACAAGTTCTTCGACGCAGGCTCAGATGCTTGCACCTCGCTGCCATCTGATGGACGCTTCACACCAAGAATGCTGCTGCTACTCGTCTGCTGCAGCTGCGGCTGATCATGCGACAATAATACTGGCCTCGCGGCACTGATCAGACAGCTAGAAGCTGAAGGAGTGCAGCTGCGACTCCATCTATCAGTACTGCTGCCGATTCTGGACGACTGCTGTAAGAACTGGTCTATCGAGCTTGAAGCCAAGTGGCTGGAGCTGGGAAATCGATGCTCCTGCAACGTCGTCGACCTAGTGCAGCTGCTGCTCATCATCCACTGTCCTCGCGGCAGCTCGGATCCGGCTGAGCTGTTGGGTGGCGATGACCCTTCCTGCTGTAGCACCGCGTGGGTGACCACACTACTCGACTGCATCCCGCGTTTCCTAATCGAGCCAGTCGTGGTACTGTTGAAGAATGAGTGAGGAACGAACACCCCCGGAATGCTTTGCAAGAAGCCAAACTTCCGTTGTAACTGCGCTGCGAAGTTGAGATCTTTCGTTATCTGTTGCAACACATCACAGATCATGCAGCCTATAAAAGATTGTAGTAAATTTCAGGCAGAACCCGCGGCAGGATGTCGGAATTTGTAGTATCTGCAACTGCGGATACATTCACATGAAGCTCGGAAAAAGACAAGCATGTAATTAAGTCTGCATCTAGGTTCGAAGAATCTCAAGTTCAGGTGAAAAATTTGACTAGGTCACCTTGTTTGTGGAGCCAAGTTGCATCACTCCTTCTTCGACCGCCACCACTGCTATCGTCTAGAATGAAACACATTCCATAGATCCCACAAGCAGCTAGCTCCATGTTAAGAATGGTGATCTTCACCTATATGGAGAATCGATGTATACCAGACATGCGTACTCGGACATGATGACTATCTAGCTAAAACTGATCGCAACATATGGATCAAACATCATGCTGCACTGCATTGAATCAATCAGTCACAAGCGCACTACTAAGCTAGCTTTCCTCCAGCAGTGATGCAAGTGTATGGACTATACTAGATTTCTTCCAGCAGTAATGCAGGTGTGTGTGTGTGCGTGTGTGTGATCCTTTGCACTCACCTGTATCCCGGCTTTGAATTGCGCCTCCCAGGGACGTGGGTGCTGCACATTATCCGAGTGTTCCAAAACAAATCAACAACATTAATCAGTGACAATAGGACTTCAATCTTGACGTTGGTGTCTTGACGTCCCAACTAGTTTGGGTTTCTAGGACATGCTCATGTAATGTGGTGTCGAAGGGAAATGCACAAACGAATTCGGTTTGAATTCTAAAAGCACGTTCTGGCATGGAACATCGACCATGATCATGGCGGCAGCTCAGAGGTTCTTACTGGATCGAGAGAAGAGATAGCCCAGGGTGACAAGAAGGTGCTCTCTTGTTCCAGAGGCTCTCGGTACACCCACTTGACGCCGTTGTCAGCTGCTACCTTTCCCATTAGCCTGCATGATTCATGCAGCCACAAGAAGAATTTGCACGCACTGGTCAAGACTCGACGCCATTGCAAACTAGAGCAGCCAGCAGCAGCAGGTAGTCTCAACAACATAGAGCAGCTTGCAATATGTTCATGGGCGGCGTACTGAAGCTCCTGATTGATCTAGCTTACAGGCTACTCACGATGATGGAGCAGCGCAGATGCTCATTAGCTCTACCCGCGAACAATCTTGAGTTCTAGATCATCAACATTTTGCAAAACCAGCAAACAGCTTGACAAATTACAGCAGCAGTTAGTAGTACCCTTCTCCATAGTTGTACACTTCGTGCGACATCTTGAAGAAGAGGTCCGGGTTCATGACAGGCTGATGAGTTTCTGAGACATCATCGAGGATACTGCCTGCTGCACCTGCTGCAGCAGCGCCATTGAAAAACTGTGAGACTTTGCCTGTTGTGGTGATCCTGGCAGCCTCCTGCTGGGCTGCTTCAGCACACGCTGCAAAGTTGCAGTAACCGTCTTCCCATGCCATGATCCTGCACAACATCACCCCGTAGACAATGAAGTACCAACAACATCAGGACAAATCAGTAGCCAGATTGAAATCTCGAGCCTCTGCGCAACTCTTTCATGAATCTCTGGTAGTATTCATCTTGATGATTTCTAACAAGTAGCAGGCTGGCCAAGAGAATATGCAGATGTGATGATCATCGCCAATACCAGTTGCGCTTGTTGCCTTTCGACCTGTCCATTGCTTCACTCTCCGAGTCCCACCTGCTACGCGAAACAATCCGGAAATCTGTAAAATGCAAAAGCTGAGCGAGCTAAAGAATAGTATTAGTGATGAGTCAGGACTACTCGGCCTCAGATCCTTTCTGCAAGTACTTCTTTCAAGAGTTCCAACCGATTGCTGCACAAAGTATGAATATCAGCATCGTGAGTGGAATCCATACTGAGGTGGAGGGTAGTTGCGAGGCAGAATGCGCCAGAACACAGCATACACCCATTGCGAATCCGTGCACAAGCTCCGCAACGTGTGCTGCAGCAAGTGATTGAGCTCCGGCAATCGACCTCCTGCACCACCTTGATTAGACTCCATGATCATCAAGCGTAGCAGCAGCACTCGGTGATTCTGGTGATCCCACAAACAACGTTACAGTACTACCCAATACAGCTCGACGTCAAGCTCACTCAACCGTCCTCCTAGCTAGCTGTTGATCAGCTGCACTCTTTGGCAAGCTGCTTCTCAGATTAATCTGTTTTGTTGGAAGGCGCTGTTCCGACGTCGATTGCAGCTCTTCTTGCCGACCTGAAATCTCATGGCACCAGAAGATACCAAATTTTCTGGTATTGTTCGTTATAATGTAGTAGACATACTCTTCACAGCCATGACCCCGACAGCTTGCTTGCTTGCTGCAAGTTCTAAAAACCATTCATCAGCAAAACGCAAGCTGCTGCTGCTGGTTGTCTAGTGGCAGAGCTCCACTACTCCTCCATCAGTATCAAGCAGTTACAGTACTAGTGCAAAACCTGCTGCATCCAGCTTGAAGCTCCACCCCTGCGCGCTGCTGGTGAGGATCATGCAATAATGAAACTCTTCGAGACTTGAACCTGGAACTACTACAAATCCCAACTGCTAGTACAACAAATCCCATGTGACCCAGGACTCCGATCGACATGATCACAACCTCGTCCCCGAATGCAGCAGCAAGCAAGCAATGCACGAGGCTAACAAAGCCTTAGATATAATACCCAGCGTGTGGATCAAAGTCTTGCATCTGGTACTCGAGATCAGTTTCATTATCCAAACTCTCTGTTCAGCTTGAAAAACTTCTTAGAGGATATTCATTCCCAGGAAGCAAAAGAAAACACTAAAAAAAAACTGCACATGGCTATTGCATGATCGGAAGCTGGCTGCACTAGCACACGGCAATTGATATGAAATCTTCCAGAAATCATCACACTGATGATCAAAACTTCTCAAACATGCAATGATTGATTAAGCACCATCGACTCTCAACTCATACTGCATACAACAAAATTATGCAGCTCATTTCACTGTAAAACACCAACACCTGCAGACATCATATTCTTTTTATGTAGCACACTATATAGAATAGAAGTGATCAAGATGATCTGAATTCCTCCGACATGAACAGCTGACTGGTGGTCCCAGTGAGTTTAAACCCACCAAGCTGATGATGATGATATTCTCCACCTGCTCATGCACCTCCCGCACAACACAACGGAAGTTCTCGTACAAATTAGTGCAGAAGTCTAGCTAGCTTCTCATACAAAGTTCGATTCTCGTAGTTCTTCAGCTCTTCTTCAAATCTCTACCCCCAAAAAAAGAATCAAAATCAAAAAATTAGATGCAGTGTTTTTGAAGCATCCAGACAAAAGCTCTGGTGATATCAGAAAAACCCAAATGGGTTTTGGTGCTCTCACTCTCTCTCTCTCAAAAAAAACAGAAAAAGCTCCGCAAATGCGACGCCAAGCTCCGCAAACGCGCCCCCGAGAGAGCGAGGGAGGGAGAGTATGTTATTTTATTTTGTTTTGTTTTGTTTTGTTTTATTTTGTTTTGTTTTTTCAAATTATTATTGTTATTACTGTAATGAATTACAGGTCTGGGAATTCTCAAGTGGTTAGCAATAACCACAAAATTAAGTATAATTTAAGACGCCCTGAAAATTCTCAAGTGTTTTTTTGGCAAGAACAGAAATGAGGGAAGGGGAAGTCTATCCACTAGGCTGCTACTTACTACTTACTAAGTAGTCTTAAAACCCATTTACAGAAATAATTACAATAAAAATTCTAGGATATATATATATATATAAAAGTTTAATTAATAGTTGAATTTAATCAAGCAAATATTAATCACATGATTAATCTTCTGCAGTTACTGGCTATAGTTAGGTCCTGATTAATCTTAATTAATCTAATCTTATTTTTGTTGTTGGAAATCAGGTTTTAGACAAAGCACCTGGTTACTAGCCTGGTTGCACTGTGGTTTATAATTAATTAGTAATTAAACTTAATTTAATTTTTAATTACCTTAATTCACTTTTTTTTGCTGATAATTCGCCTAGCCGGTTGCACTCACTGACAAAATAGTTAATTAATAAGTAAAACTAAATTAAGCTACTCTTAGATTATTGTTTTATTTGGAAATTAGGTTTTATTTTAGGAACTAAATAGGAGGGATTGATTTCACTATGATTTCAGGTGGGCAGGGGGTGAGGGGGGATAATTATATCAGCTCTCTTTATTGCTGTCAATAGGATTTAATAATAGTTTTTTTTTTTTTTTTTTTTTTTTGTCATTATGTTTTTGGACTTTTTAGAAAACTTCTTTTTTGCCTTTCCTCCCTGTGATATATACCCTATTTTTAGGAGCCTCTTCAAACCTTTACTTTTACTTTCTTACAGCAGCCACCTATTTTGCCTTGTCTTGTGTGTTTTATTTACTCTCTTTTGCAAGCATGCCTAACTCATCTATTATTACTTCTTTACTACTCTGCCCTGTTGCTCATAAAGGACCCAATATTTTTCACATTTTTTATTCACCCTCCAGTGAGTACCACTTCACTTTTGCTGGCTATTTTTGCTTTTCTCAGATTAGCTTATTATAAGTTTTGCTCTTGTACTGGAGAACTCAAGTTCTCTTCTGTTGGGTACCCATATCTTTTGACCCCAGCCAGAGTACTCTACTCCAGAGTAAACCAGCAGCACCCACCAACACACCATGCAGGATGTATGATATGTGGATAGGAACACTTTTTCATTATTAAACCCTAAACCCTAAACTCTGATCCGAGTGGTTAGGTACGAAATAAATCTATATTCATTATTACAAAATGTGAGTGTAATTCATTAATTCTTGTTTATCGGTGAATTCATTGTATCTCCACTAATTCCTGTTCATTGGGACCAATGACTTCACTCAAAATCTAGTCCAATCACTTGATGTACATAAACACCTTTTGTTGTATTGATTGGACAGATATATCAATGGAAGCTTGAAATAAAGACTGATATTTGTCCTAGTATGAAGAAACCAGCTAGACTCACATGACCCAGTGGTTTCTTTTCAGTTTTTTGGAGAAAATTTTAACAAAAAAATTAGCAAAATTAGTCAAGTTGATGCTAGAAAAACAAAAAATTCAAAAACTCCCCAATTTATTTGTCAAAAAAATAGCAAAAACATTTCAGGAAATTAACACAGGTATGACCTTGCTGGTGTATTCTAGTGTTGGGTGGTTCTTTCTCTTATGAAGAAGAACCTTCGGTTTTGGTTGTACACATTAAATGGAACTAGGAATCCAGTTTCAGACTCCAGATTATCCCAAAAAGGATTTCTGGTTTTGCTTTCTGGTTTCAGTTCAGTAACTAACTGGAACTAGAACCAAAACATATGGACAACTCTCAACTGTCAAAGTAGGTACTGATGACCCAACACTTGTATGTTTCCTCATATGGTCATCCATTGATATCCCTCTAGATACCCACCAAGCTCAGTAGATGGTTTTTGAATATAAAGATTGAGACCACTACTTGACCAGAATTTAGGGTTTTAAAGAACTAAATTTTTATATTTATTCATGGATTCCAGCTATAATCCAATGGGCAAGCACTAATGCGGAGTGGTGAGTTAATTTTTATGTAATCTGAAAGCTTGTTGGAGGATGGCTGGTGTTTGTGTTGATGAACCTCAATATTGAATTGTGGAAAGTTTAAGCATATCAGTGTTGGATCCTTGTTTACGAGCCTCATATTGGAATTGATATTGATATTGATATTTTAAAATTTTCATACCAACTTGATATGGGCATTGGATTTTGTTAAACTTTCATATTATCAGCATGGTCCTAGTATTAGGGTCGAAGGCTGATTTTTTTGCCCATATGTAGGGGTTTTCTTTTTTGCCAAATTCGTGGTTCCAAAGTCTGGTAAAATTTTCCAATTTTTGGGCAATTGTTTTTCAAATTCACACTTTTAAAAATTTGCCAAAAAATCACCATAATGTGAAAATTCATTCCCCCCCCCCCCCCCCCCCCCCCCCCCCC
>Ga0209611_10008685_pt1 | contig 15729 bp, 12 predicted proteins | sample S1TSphgellanicum_3_FD_187693 | JGI IMG/M metagenome (GOLD analysis project Ga0209611, IMG submission 187693) | Host-associated microbial communities from peat moss isolated from Minnesota, USA - S1T2_Fc - Sphagnum magellanicum MG (SPAdes) (version 2) | ecosystem: Host-associated > Plants > Peat...
TTGGACCCATCCAAGTTTTTTCAAAAAAACTGCTTTCTATCATTTGCCCCTTCACTTTTTTTTTTGGGGTCGCCAGGATGAGAAAATTCCCACCCCTCCAAAAAAGAAAATAAAAAAGGGCAAAAATAAAAAATAAAAAATCACCGGCACAAATTCCTGGTCTTTGGTTCGGGCAGGATCAAAAAAATTCAAAAGCAGCCCTTGCCCGGCCTCCTCGCTCGCTCCCTCCCTCCCTCCCTGCCTGGCTGCCTGCCTCTCCCTCTGAGTGGAAGAACACCGGAGCTTCCTGCTGCTAAACTGCGGGGAATCGGAAGCGAAAACTGGGAGATTTGTGGATCACGCAACATGGGTAGGACTTTCTGGGATCGAGGATGATCTGTGCACTCCGGATTCTATCCAAAGATTGCACCTTTTTTTGGTCTTAATCCAAAACCTCATCAAAGTCCGAGATCCCATATCTTTGTGGAGGAAGCAGGTCAGATTGGTTTGCATTAGTAGTAGTAGTAGTTGTAGTACTGGAGATCGTTAAGTGCTGTAGTTGTTGTTGCAGAACTAGTGTGGGGTTCAAGAAGAGAAATGGGTTAAGAGGAGAAACAAAAGAAGAAGAAGAAGAAGAAGAAGAAGGAAAAGCTTCTACCCAATTTTTTTTTTGGGTGCAGGGTTGTTGTTGTTGTGTGGCTGGAGAAAGAGACGAAAGAGGAGAGATAGCTCCTCTAGTTCAGATTCTACATTTCAGTGAGATTCTGAACCCTTAAAGTTTTGAGCTTTCTGTTTGTTTCGGTTTTAGGTTGTTGGGTTCTTTTTGGAGAGGAGGAGCAAGACGAAGAGGGGGCGTCACAGGGCTGCTCTTCAGCGATTGTGGGTATTGAGCTGATTTGCCATTGAAGATTTTAGGGTTTTGAGCATGGAAAAGAACATATTGGTTGTCAGGATTTATGGTTTAAGATTCCTGACCTAAGAGAATCAATTCATGAAGGATTTGGAATTTTGAGGAGCTTCTCTGTTCTTTTGAGATTTGGGTTTTGTGCAAAAAAAATTTAAAGAAAATTAAAAAAACCTTTGCATGTGTAAGTACCTGATGTGGAATTGTGGTCTTCCTTTTGAAGGAAATTTCAGAACCCAGGAATCACACATCACAATAGTACAAGGATTCAATGTATGTGAGGAGGAGAATTTTCGAGTAAATTCTCTTGTCCATTTTGGGTTACCACCATGACTTGCCAGGGTTTCCTTCAGTGCACTTTGAAGCTGCTCAACTTCTTGGTGACACTGGTGGGGGCGTTTATGATTTTGTACTCTCTTTGGATGCTCAAAGAATGGCACTCAGACATAGCTCCTCCCTCTTCATCAGATTCTCCATCTCCTTCTCCCACCACCTTGCCACTAGATGGGAACCTTGCCAGAGATGGAGATTTCAACATCCTTACTAGCTTCAGTCTCCCGGTGACTGATGCTGGCATGGAACAGCTTGGAAGACCTTTCTTGTCATATCAAAAGTCTACCGTTGCTCTTCCTGATCTTCCTGACCCTTGGTCAGTTTCTCATTCAAATTCTATGAAAACTACCCATTTGATTATTTTGACAACGTGTGACCTTATGTGTGTTTTCTCTCTCTCTCTCTCGCTCTCTTGAAGCAATTGGGAAGAACTTGGGAGGAGGTTTGGATAGGATTTTGTCGCAAACCAATTTCACTAGTTTGGTGGTGGATCCTTTGAAAGTTTACAATTCTAAGATATGCCACATGGGAATGGATGTGTACAGGTTTATCTACGCTTTTATGGCTGGTGGGATATTCACTTTGCTTGTCACCTGTACAGGCCATGTCGCAGCAGAGACCAGCAATAGCTTTTGTCTTTCTTGTGTATCCTACTCCACGTGGTGTAATTTTTCGCCATTCAAGAACAGTTATTGTGGGGACATGATCATAGAATCTCTAATACGATGGCTTTGAACCGTTGCTGAATTTGATATATATTGACATCTATTGCAGTTCAAATTTTGTTGACAGATGTGATCTCTTAACAGTCTTGCAGTATACTGTGATACAGATTGTGTTGCTTTTGGTGCAGTTTGCAATTGCTGGAGTTCTTTTCTTTGACAGTCACTGGCATGAGGTAAACCCTAATAATTCAGCCTAATCCACACTAAGTGCTTCAGCCCCCAACATCACTCACTCTCCTTTTGTTTTTCTTTTCATTCTCTTTGTTATGAAACTCAACACCATCATCACATTACATTTGGTGATGTATGAGCTTTCTTCATGCTGGAAAATTAATCAAAATTTTCGGAGTGTGCAGGACTTGCCTGACGATCCCACAGGGGAGCTGGACAAAATTAAAGATTTTTTGGAGGAAAATCTTGACATTTGCAAATGGGTTGCCTTAAGTGTTGTGGTTTTGGAAGTGAGTGCTCTTCTTACACTCACTATTGAAAGCATCATTTTGCACTCCTTTACAGGACCTGGAAGAAGAACAGTCAGCAGATGGGAGTATCTTAAATCTTCTTGATGCTCCTGATTGCAGGTGCTTGGCTTATTTTTCGCAACAGTTCTAAGAGTGGTATCAGCAAGCACTCAAAGGGATTATGACAGTGATGAAGAATACTTGGCTGCAAGGGCAAGTCGACAAGCTGCAGGTAACCATCAGCTGAATCAGGCAACCACACCAACTGCTCCTGGAGCTCCAGGTGACACCCGCCTGCCCCGCAAGGATGCTTGGAGCACAAGAATGCGGGATAAGGTAAGTGAGACCGAACCAACCCATATCTTCTTTTCTTCAATGCAATTGGTTTGTTTACATATAAGCAATGCTGGTGAAGTCATTTCACTTGCAAGTGTCTCACTTAGTCTCTTGACATGTGTAGATGAATTGAAGAAAAAAATTGTTAACTCAGGATTTGTGGGTACCATCTTTTTTCATAGTTTGGGGTGGACACAGCTGAGTTCAGTGGTGCACAGCAAAATGCAGCAACACCAGCTGCTGGGGTCGAGCAGCAGTCAAGCTGGTGCACAATAATGTAGCTTGACACTGTGATGGTGGCCACCATGAGAGAGGGATGTGTTCCTATTGACATACATGGAAAATGGATTTGCAGTGACTGTCTTGAGAGCAGAGGGAAGTCCAGGGATTAGTTTAAAAAGAGAAACAGGAACTGGGGTTTTTAGGGTTTGGAAAGAGAGTAGCCAAAATGTGGGTCTGTTGTGGGATGTGCTCAGTTTTTCCAAACCCTTTTGAGTGTTGTTGTCGAGGAATGTAATGTGTGTTTGTGAATGCCTTGTATAGAATGAATGGCACGGTATTTCCCTTTCACATGGTTAAGTGAGTGTGTATGTGATGCTCCTTGGGTTTGCATTCCATTGCAAAATAAAAAATCAGCAAAGTTCATCTGAAAAATTGAAGCAATGAGAAAGCATGTAGAGGCTGACATTTTTATAATAAAAAATTATATGAAGTTGTTAATGTGGAGACTATTATTGTACAATTGCAGGCAACAGAAGGTCAATAAGCAAAGAGCTGTTGTGTAGTAGTTGCTGTGTCAATGGTTTGTGTGGATAGACTGCATGAGGTGCTGCAAAACCCACTAATCAAATCCTCCACAATTTCATCTATGAGTTCCTTAACAATTGTGCACTCAACCTCCAAACTAACCTCACTTATTTCACGATCCATACTGGACCACTGCTTTGCAGTGTTGTGTATGTCTTTGTGAAGGATGGTGTACAGAGTGTCACGCACATTCTGAGAGGCAACACATGGAACACCCTGCAGCTCATCCCAGACTTCTTGGATGAGCTGCTGTCCTCCTGGTTTTTCTTGCAGCTGGTGCCGATCATGCCCTATCCATGGCAGTGGAGTGAATTTCACAGGGTCCAGCTTTTGAACCAAGATTTCATTCATGCCATCGAACAAGACCCGGCGTCCAAGAGCTTCTATTTGTGAATAAGTTTTTGGGCATCTCTCAAAAAGGAAGTTGTTGTTCTCTTTTGGGTTGAACATTGGTTGCCGGTGCCTGTGTCTGGACTCCAAAACATCAAAATGGCTTGGATCCATTACATGGCCATCATGAGTCTGCCACAAGCAGTTCATGGATCTAGTGTCATCCTCTGTAACAACACCTGATGCAACCAGAACATCCCGCACATACTCCTTCTCTTCATCCTTGTTCCTGAGGCAAATCCCATGGACACAGCTTTTTTTGGGATTACTCCAAAGAGCAGTGTCTATTGGGACTTGTAGTTCCACACTTTGTTTGTTGAGGTGCGGGTAGTTGTTGTTATTGAAGTCTCTGTCAGATCCAATGATGTCTGCCAGGCCTTTTAGAGCAGCAGTCAACTCCTCCAATTGCTGTGTGTGTGGAGGATCAAAGCCATCTGCATGGGGACCAAAAGAGTTTAGAATGTTGTATTTAGCTTAATTTCTTCTCATACAACAACAGCACCCACATTCAGAAACACACTCTAGAAAATGGCTTGCAGTAAAGACAACAATGGCTCAGAAAACTTTTCTGCTGAATTTCTATGTGTTGGGTGATCACAATGCTAACCTTGTTCACAGCTGTCAATAGTACTACTACTGGTCTTGCTTGTCCTTGGACTTGGCAGAGATTCCTCTTCCGGGAACTGAAAGTTGTCCAGCACAGAGACTGGGCTGGGCTGATCAATGACTTCAGCTGGCCCAAATGCATTGGACTTGTCCTCCTTCACAGATACACCACGTGGTGTTAACAATTCAACAATCTCTCTTTCATCCAGTTCTGTATCCTGCTGCTCCTGCAAATGCCACCAAAAACCACCCATGGAATACAAAAAAAGATTAGTCCATAAACACTGCATGAATATGGCTGAAAAACTCAGACACCGATTTCAGTCATTGAAGGAACCTCAGAACAAAACATCCACCTTCATATGGACTCACCTCTGATTGAAGGAGTTTCTGACAATTCGAACTGGTAATTTGACTGCTGGAGGAAGCGTGTGAGCTATCTGTGGTGTCTTCACTGTGGTCCACAGCCTCACCCTCTGTGATTCGCACCCCAGGTTTCTGCATCACATTAGATTCTAGCTCCTCAGTGCCACGGACATTAACTCTAGAACTTTTTCTGCCAGAAATGTTCTCGGCAACGACTAAATTTTCTGGCAGTGCTGTAAGTGCAGTTGGAAGATTCAATCTGGATTCCACTGTTCCATTTTCCTGGATTGATGATTCAATCATCAATTTCTGCAAGTTGTTATTCTTTTCTTCCCTGTGATCTGTATGTTTCTTGTCTGCAGCTGTTGTTGTCACAGATCCTGATAGTGTGGCATCCTGAAACTTGATTTCCTTCTTTGGTGAGGTAGTTGCAGCATGTTGTGTTTCATTATCCACATGAGCATGCAATCTCCTGGGCTTTGTAGCTGGATTATTGCTGCCAGGTTTGCCTGTTGGCTGCTTTGTTGACCTCAAAATTACACCTTCTGAAGGATTCTTTCGACGTTCAGCCTTTTTGCTCATGGCAGCAGCAGATTCTGTTGGAGTCAGTTTCTTGGCAATCCGGGAAATGAGCTTGCTGTCTGAGCTGCTTCGATGTAGTAGCTGGGGTACTGTATCAGGTCCACCATCACCACCACCACCAGTCCTCGACATCCCCTTCAACAAGTCTTGTTTTGTTGAACCTTGTGTCCTGAACCTCAGACGTGTTGTTGTCTGGGTGGTCTCTTCCCGAGTCCTGTCCTTTACCATCAACCTAGGCAGCTTTGACCGAGCCTTGTTCCCATTCTCAACCAACTGAGAACCAACACCCCGACTGCCAGATGTCGCACACCTGGACTCTTTGAGTGGCCCTAGCTTCGAAGGATTGGCTTCCTTAGTTGGAAATGACATCCTTGAGGAGTGTTTCCCTTGAGCAAATGGTAGTAGAGATCTAGACCTCATGGGGCTCACATCCTGCCCACCACCTTGTGATGCATCATCATCCAGGGAACTGCCTTGAACCAAGCGGGCTGCGGCAATACGCTCCTTTCTTGACCTTCTGGTACTGGTAGTAGTAGTAGTAGTAGTAGTAGTAGCAGTTGTTGTTGTTGTTGTTTCTGTACCTGAAAAACTACTTGAACCACTATTGGGTTCACAAAGGAATCCCAAAGAGGTCTGTGCTTGAACCCATGATGACTTTCCATTTCTGGTTGCTCCACCAGTCTCTTTCTTGGGTGCAACCCTGCACATAAAAAGCTCACAGCCATTTTGTTCAGGGAGATTGCATTGCATCGTCTTTACATACAGAGATCTACTATGCAGGTCTTCATAATTTCCAGATGGAGAATATGGATATGTATGTCAGAAGGAGATACAAATGAGATCATTGCACGATGGGAACTGAAACACAGGCGGTAGATAGAGAGAGTGGTTACTTATTCCTGCTTTTGTTGGTATGCCAGTACTCTCCTTCCACACTGGTTTGCACAGAGCTTGTGGCTGCAGACCTTCCTGAGATGCTGGATCTGCTGGAGACACTGCCCAAATCTTCTCCAGGTTGAGCTGGAGGTGAGCTCGAAAACATCATCACTGTGTCAGTAATGGGATCTGCATCATCCATAATGGGCTTAGGTATAATGATCAATGTCTCAGGAATGTTGCCAAGCATTATGATCGACTCATCATCATCATCATCATCTTGTTTGAAAGATCTCCAATTGCATTGTTGAATCCCAAGGATGACAGCATCATCATCCTCATGCAATGACTTGGTTTTAATCATTGGGAGGTCCTGAAATTCTTCAGCTTGTGGTTTTGATGCTTGTTTTATCTGAGACTTTGATCCAGAATCCACAATTGGTTTTGGAGCTTGAAGCTGGGCAGTCTTTGTATCTTGTGACTTCTTGCGGCTAGCAGGTCGCAGTAGGGGACCCTTGAGCTGCATTGCCTGAAGAATATGTCTTAGCAATTTCCGACCCTGTGCAGAGCTTTTTATTTGCAGCAGCTGCTGCTGCTGCATCTCCTGATCATCCCCGGGGCTGCAGATTGGAGGCTCCTGGCTGGATTCAATCTGCTTCTTTTTATTGTCATCAGATTTCACTTCTGTGTGATGACCACTTTTGTCCTCAGGATGAGTCCAGAAGCTCTCCTCTGCCTGGTACTGAAGTGGCACCTCATCTTCCCCGTAGTCAAGTGCTTGGTTCAGCATTTTTTTCTTGTCAGAAGCTGGTGATGATGATGATTTGAAACTCAATTGCACATCAAGGTTCTGAACCTGAGCTGGAGGACATTGTCTCAACTGCTGGAATCCCTCACTCACTTGCTGCTTGTAATTGTAGCCATCCAACTGCCTTGGGGAAGGTGGTGGTGGTGGTGAAACTGTCAGTGGTGGTGGGGTATACTGCAACAACCCTTGCATTGATCTTGTCTCCCTTGATGAAGGGTGGTTTGTCTCCTTTGAGAGTTTTGCTGGATGTGTATGATGTAATGGGTCATCAGCAGAGCCATCCGGCAGTTCTTCTAAACCCATCAAGCGGGCCACTACATTTGGGATCCGCCGGTAACTTTCGCTTTGACCATAGGAGGCTCTCTCTGTAGCATTCTCTTTCTTCAGCTGGGAAGAAGAAGCAGCAGCAGCAGCACCATCATCTCCAGAAACTAGCCTACTGGCATGTTGCATTGGATTTCTGCCAGTATTGAGTTTCGACCTGGGTGGTGGTGTTGTCATTCCACAGGCAACACCATGGGGTGATGAGTCTTGACCATCCACAGCAAGCCTCCTGGGGGACTCTGTAGATGTGATGGTGCAAGAGGGATGGTCTTTGGTGGTTCCACCACCCTCTAGAGAAAATTTGGATCCATCTCGCACTTGCTGCTGAGAGGCCTGGAGCAAGTGTTTGACTTCTGCAGCAGCTTGAAGTGATTCTCTGAAGTCAAAGGATGTTGTTTTCAGTGACTTGGATTCAGGATGATACTGTTGTGTATTGAGACCAGACAGCTGCCACCTTGGTGTATCAAGCCTTGCATCCTTTGAGAGTTGGTGATCATCCTCGGGCACAGATAGTCTTGGGTCCTCCTTCAACTCCACCATTAGCCTCATTGCATATTTCCCATCTATTGGGGTTGAACATTTTGTGAACGTCCTGTTACCCAACATCTGGGAGCCCTGTTTTGCATCCACTGAGGATGACCGTGGCAAGTCCACATGAGATGAGTGCGGGGTCTCTTCTCTCCCATCAACTGACATCCAAAACCCATCATGATCCTCTCCATTCACAGATGACGACCGTTGTAAGCTCTTTGACTTCACACTGCCATAAGTTCCCAAATGCACTGATGCTTGTGGCAGTTTTTCCTTAGCTGCAAGGCTGCTGTCCCTGTTAGTTCTTCTTTCTCTATGGAATGAAGCCCGCACAATATTTCTGCTGTCTGAAGATGGCAGTTTCTGGAGATCTTTGGAGTTGACTCTGATGAGTTCAGAAGCACTGCACTCCCTTGGTGAAACTGGGCTGAGAGGTTTCTGGTATTCTTTTTGGAGGGGGGGGACAGAGGAAATTTGTTTCCTTGAGTCATCCACACTTACAGTCTTCTCCTGTGGCAGATCTTCAGAGTCTGAGAATTCTCGGCCAAGCTTCTCGTTCAGGTCTGTTGAATCCATGTCCACTACGAGTACAGGAGCCTCAAAAGTCTTGGTGAATACATCGCTGATGTCAGAATATGCTCTGTGATGGCCTTTTGACCAATCCACAGCTGCTGCTGCTGCTGCTGCTGTCGTGGGTTGCGAATTCTTGTCTACCAAGTTCTGATAAGCATTGTCATCAAACTGTAAGAAACCGAAACCAAACATGACCAGGTAAGTAGACAGCAGAAAACTGGCTTTCAATCCTTCTTTTGCAATACCGGCTACTACAATCATCATGTCTGCCACAAACCCAAATCTTTCCAATGCATATATGCAGATGTGATTGATGGGTCCTGAATACAAAAAAAGGTAGTCCTGGAATCACATAGGTCACACCAAATAAAAACGCACCATCCAATTTTGGTTGCTGCGATCCCGATGTGGGCTTTCACAAGCTGATACCAACTGCAAATGACCTGCGTGATCAAACCAAAAAACATAAGATAGGGTCAGAGCTGCTGTTGTGAAAGGAAACTTGTGGGTCTCCCAGAAATCAATCAACTGAACAGCAGAGTTCAATCAATAGGCAAGAGACTTGGTACATCTCAAATTTTGTGAATTTTTTTTTTTCTTTGGTGCTTCTTTAGGAGTATCTCAGGGAGAGGTGCAGGAGTTTTGTCATTACCAGCAGTAGTAGTAACCCTCTTGGAGCCATGATAGCGGTGGTGACCTGTGAAGGCCTGAAAAATTCCCGTCATGCAGCTGATCTAGTCTTTTCAATGACTTTGAATCCTCTGCTAAACACTGGAAACAGTTTTGGCTCAAGGCTGGTGTAACACCCTTTGAGCTTGCATTGATTTGCAGCTATGAACTCCTCCTACCAACAGGGAGCACTGCCTTTGCACCCACCACAAAAACAAAAGCTCAAACAATCACCACATCATCGTATGCTTGCCATGGCATTGTGCGCAGTTTTTTCACTCACCAAGCAAATTGCAGGTTGCGTCTGATAACAGCTTCAAAAGATGAGTCCCTAGACAATAACAAGCATGGCAGAGCAGCAAAACAAGCATTAAAAAAAACAAAAGAGCATTGATCTAGGTGTCTGATGGAAGAATTTCAGGTGTCGTTATTGTTGTATCCACACCTACGATCTATGGATTTCATGTTGGCCAATCACCCAAATTCATGCAAATGGGTATGCATCCAAGATACCTGCAAATGGGCAATGCTGGTGATCGGATCTTACAGAAACCAGCAAGCAATCCTCTGCCGCAGGCAGATCCGCAGATCCTTGAAGAATGAATGTAACTACAATATGGAGCCAGCTCCCTCCCTATTGTATGTACACCTCCTCCAACGTCTATCACAATGATCTCCTGCAACACTGTGGTGCTGCGCCCCATCCATCTGCAGCTAATCTTCCTCAAGATCCAATTCCCTTGCTCTAGGACACACACACATACATTCCTGCTGCAGAGCTTACTTTGATGAAGCTACAGCATCTCTTGTTCCCTTCTCTAGGACATTCCTCCCTCCCTCCCTTCCTTCCTCCCTTCCTGCTAAGAGGAGAGCTTCCTTTGAACTGGAAGCAGCAGCATCTCCTGTTCCCTTCTCTAGGACATACATTGATTGGAAAGGTTGCTTTGAGGAAGCAGCAGCAACTGTATCTCTTGCTCCCTTCTCTAGGACATTCATTCCTCCTCCCTGCTGGAGAGCTTTCTGTCATGTTCCTCAATGCAAATCCCTTGAGCTAGCTAGATATCTAGCTTAGCCAGCTGCTTGCACCACCCCAAGCTAGCTAGCTTGCACCACACAAAGGTGTGCAAGATGGGCACTGAGGAGGAGTGCAAATGCAGCTACTAGCTCTGCCTTGCCCCACCCAAATGTGCAACAAGAGCACTGAGGAGGAGTCCAAATTAAGTCCTGATTTTACATTGTTACAGGCCCCTCTACCTGCCTCCCTCCCTCCTACCTACCTCCCTAATCTCTTTCCTACCCTCCCCTTCCACACTTGGTTTCTTCACTCCAATACCCAGTAGGTACTACTATACTAGAATGCTGTGTTTTTATTTATTTATAGGATTTCTTTTAATTTATTTAGCCTAAGTGGCAATCATCCATAGTAAGATGTAGAAAACATGACCATCATCCCTGTGAAGATTTAGCCAATTCTGGCTATAAACCAATGTTGGACGGTTACGTGGTCTGGTGGGTTGGAATTGCTGGTTCCGGTTTTGATCAGTAAGAATTGAACTGGAATCAGGTTTGATTTTCAAAACTGGAACTGGAACTGGAACTGGAACCAGAACCAGATTTTTTTGGAATAGGATTTTAAAAGAAAAAAACAACTAGACCCAGAACTAGGTTCTCAATTGTATTTTTTGTGTGAATAGAAAGCAAGGTTTTTATTAAATAATTTTTTTGAAAATAAAAGTGACCAGAATTGAGGGTTAACGAGAGGTTAATCGATAATTAACCACTGATTCCATCCGAGTTAATAAGAACCAGACTGAAACTGGGTTTGATCTGGCAATTTTATTATTATTATTTTCTTCACTTCTGGCTATTGAAAATTGAAACCCCTCCAAAGTCACTTCATTTTTTGATTTTGAATTCTTTTTTTTTGGAAGAAATTTTGCCCGTAAAAGACAAGATCTACTCAGTAAGGAAGCAAAGGTTGATGAGAGAGAGAGAGAGAGAGCCAGAGTTTTCACATTTCCCCTCATCAATCACCACCCAACTTCAACTTTCTGTACTTGGCACCCATTCAAGAACTATTTATTTCAAAACCCTATTTTTCAATTATTTCAAATAATAGGATTTTGTCTTGAGTACTATTTTCAAAATAATTAATTACTGAGAAAAATAGGGTTTGAGTCTCGAGTCCTCCTATGTTAGTTGTGTTGCTCATGTGGGTTTTGTTCTTGGTCTAGCCTACTTGTTCTCATCACTCGTATTTAATTTCATCTTTTACCCTAAACCCTACTCACTGACCTACCTACTTTGGTTGTGTTACTCTCGTGTGTTTTGTTCTTGGTCTACTTGTTCTCATGACTCATATTCAATTTCATCTTGAAAATCTAGCAACCTTCAACTCAATGCACAAGTTATTGAATTTAGACTCGTTATTTTCTCATTAGAAATTCCAGAAAAAGAGACATTCCATTAGGTGGTAATGGGTTCTTCCAAGCAATGATCCAAACTGTAACCAGCTTTCTCTTTGTCGATTCTCACTTTAATCAACTTTCTTAATTGCCAATTAATTGTTGATTAAAAATTGTCACTTAAACGGATTCTAACAGCACAAAAAATGGAGTTTGTAGATAGATAGCTATCTGTCCCACCTAGAAAATAGCTTGAAATAAGGACAAAATAGGACCCTAAAAATCAATTTTAAAAAGGAAATAACGACAATCGAAGTGAACTGGACATGACCTAATCACAACCATAAGATGAAGCAGCTGGGGAAGAAGATCTTGCTTTCAGGTTTTAAAAGCTTGGAGGGGAGCAAACTGCAGACAAACAGGTTTTGTGATACTGGGGGCCAGCATGCACCAACTTGCTTTGGTCATGTCTTAACATTTTGTCTCCCTCAAAGTTTTACAGCAGCCGGAAGTAGTTTACAGGTTTTGCAAACATTTGGAGTGAAGTGGCAGCACACCCACTGGCTAGTGTTGATTGCATGAGTATGTTCATTCAGAAAATGACTCCCTCAAACCTCCTCGGCCAGTCCAGTCCAGTCCAGTCCAGTGCAGTCCAGTCCAGTTTGACACTAATCATATTATTTTCAGAAGTGTTGAAATTTTCAAAATTTTTCTTTTTTTTCAGAAATTTTTTTCCTGAAGGAAATAAAGAATTTTGATGAAATATTGAAGAATATATCATTTGTTGAAAATGGACTCCTTAAAACTTAATTAATTATTCAACAAACATGTGTCAAAGTGGCTAAGGCACTACTACTCCTGTACTTTGAAACCAATTCTACCAAATTAAGGAACTTAATTTCTCCAAATATACAAAGAGTTTGGAGACAGGAGAGGGGAAGACTGCATATGTGAGTTGGTGGAATGCACCATCTATGATCATGTTCTGCAATGGGGTTTGGCGGGAGGTGGGGGAGTTCCAAGTAATAATTCCCATGCATGAATGAGTCTCTGACTTGTTAAAATCTTGAATCATTGCATAGTAAGATTTGCCAGTGGATGGACTAATCACCATCTCTTTCATTCATATCATGTATGTAAAATTGCATTCATCACCCTCCTGCAACTCACTCGGCAACATAATATTTAGTGTCCTCAAATTCCAAACTGGATTTGTTGCTGATTTTGTGTTTGTTCATTTGCCAACTTCTTACTTAATGCTTGATTGATTGCTTTGTATTTTACGACAAATTTTAGATCCGTAGTAGTCAGAGCATTTCCAATCCTACCATCCGCCCCCTTGCCTCCAATCACGGGCTTACACATCATATTTTGGATGAAGTACAACATTTATATGCTAGTTCAAGAGTCAATAAATTTGTGTAAGGTGTAATGCTTATAAAAAGGGCTAATAAATTTGCTTACAATGTAAATGCCTATAAGAAGCATTGTAGACTACAGTAACTACTCTTGATAAAATACCATAGTTAAATAGCAGGTTTTGACCCAATTTTTAAAATTTTTTTAGGCATGCTGAAATTTTCAAAAAAAGACTTTTTCTCAAAGATTTTTTTTTTGGAGAAGGGAAGTGAAGCGTCTTTTGAAATATTTGAGAATATTTTATTTGTTGAAATGAAATCTTCAAAATTAAATAATTATTTGACAAAGACCTGGTGAACCTACTCTTCAACTACGGTAGTTGCTAAGATCCTTGATTTTGCTCTATATAATTGTGATGTTTTGAGTCTCTTACATGCTAATGAATGAAGCTAGGGTATAATAGTCACATCTCTGAAGGTGTATCTTCTAGCACCAACCCAACCCCAAAAAAGAAAACCTGGAGCTTCATTTGGCTGATGGTGACCAATAAAACAGGTTACATAAGAGTTGGGTCACAAAGTACACACGAAGGCTCAAATTTGAAGTGTTAGAGCATCTCCACCGGTGCTCAGTATGTCACTCTGGATAATAAAATTAAATGTCTTAAGTTTAGCTGTTTTCTTTTTGGCAACCCCACCAATAAAACTGTAACTGGAACTACATGTACTTGGGGACTACTAATAGCAAACCACCTGGACCAATCAATATGATCGACCAGTAAGAAATACTGAGCCGCAGTCAAGTCCAATTTATTACACTCTATTTTGGAGGTGCAAAATTGTGTTGTGCCTTTTACCAGCTATGGCAAGCTGCACAAATTTGGTGCAGAAAAACCAATTTCCTGAGCTAAACCGGCACATTTTGACTTTTTCGCAATAAATTTTACTGTCTGGAATAACCCTACTGTGCACTGGTGGAGATGCTCTTATGGCCTCGTTAATATCATCTCTGTTGCACAGCTACCCAATACGTTACAAATCAAAGTTTGAACTGTATAAGACTTACAGACCGTCGTTTCTTGTAAGTCTTTTGTTTTGTCTCCCATGAGCTACAACACAGTTTGATCATCATCATATATGTACAACACCAGTTGATATATACCATATCATGGAGCGTCATTTGATTGCTTTTCTGCCATTTTGTCCCTTTGGACTTTCCCTCAACTCTTCCAGATTGACGAATTCAGTTCAAAGCTAAATCCAGCTTCTCACAATTGCCAGACAAAGCTATTACTACTACTACTCATCACTTCACTTGGTGCAGCAGCTCCTCCTTGCAAGTAATCCAAATTTGCAGAATAATTTAGGGGTCTTGGGTTGCTGTACTTTTTCTATCCAAATTTGCAGAATTAGGGGGGTCTTGGGTTGCTGCACTTTTTTAATAAATTGAGTGGGTCTTGCTGTATTGACCAGCATTATTTCGCAAGCTGCTGAATGCACCGGTGAGCAATCACTCATGGGTAACATGTAACTATGACTTCTAACACCACTGATTTCAACACATGCAGCCCCCCTTGGCATATATAACATAGTTGGTGGCTGAATTGCTTATTATTTGATTGCAACGACGATATGGTCGATTTGAAACTGATGTCATGTAGCACTAGCAAACAATAGATGCTTACGTTGTTGATGCAATTAGCATAACTTGAACTCTAAGTATGCTGAAACGGGTGTCATGCAGCATTGGCAAACACTAGATGCTTACCTTGTGGATGCAATTAGCATAACTTATCTATTACTTAAAGCATAACTTGAACTCTAAATATGCTGAAACAGGTGTCATGTAGCATAAGCAAACAATAGATGCTTAGCCTTGTTGATGCAATTAGTGTAATTTACCTGTTACCTATAGCATAACTTGAGCTCTAAATCTTCATGAACTACAATTGCTGCATGTGGTAAAATATTGTTTGCACGATGTGGCAAAAAGGGAGGTCTTTTTTCTTTGTTTTTTTCTTCAATTTTCTGATGTAGCCACATTGGTGATCATCCACAAGAGGAAATTTAGCCAGATTTGGCTACAGGTCAGAGAGGAAACTAGAAACGTTTTAGAACCTATTATCTAGAATGTGGTGATTTCAAAAAAGAAATTCCTCTAAATCTGGCAACTTTTGCACAACTTTTTCACAAAAGTCCTTTCTCTGAGTCAAAATGGATTTGTTTTTTTTGTTGCCAAATGGCAAAAATCTTCCACCAAAAAAAAACCACCAATGGCAAACAATTTTTTTTTGGGTAACTCAACTCTCAATTATATAGGAATTTTATGATTGGTTTGTATATGTAGGTAGTATGTGGTAGCAAGTTTTACCATGTGCTGTGACTTTTTAATTTTTTTTTCCACAAGTGGAGAAAGTAAATTCCTTTGGGAGTACACAGATACCCGAGTCATTTCAGGTTTGAGAAGGCCATTTTTGCCCTTGGGCTAATACCCCTTACCAAAGAGTTTGAGTACCTACTACCTACACAAGCCTACTACATAAGCCTCAGTCGGTAGTGGGTACTACTACCTACATAAGCCTAAATGGGTAGTAGGTACTCACATTTTCCTACCCATATGAAATGGGCAAGGAGAATATATGAAAACTTCGGGTATCAGAACAAATTCAGGGGTTGTCGAGCCTGCAAAACAACAC
>Ga0209611_10008686_pt1 | contig 15725 bp, 6 predicted proteins | sample S1TSphgellanicum_3_FD_187693 | JGI IMG/M metagenome (GOLD analysis project Ga0209611, IMG submission 187693) | Host-associated microbial communities from peat moss isolated from Minnesota, USA - S1T2_Fc - Sphagnum magellanicum MG (SPAdes) (version 2) | ecosystem: Host-associated > Plants > Peat...
TTTTTGCAAATGGTACTTGGAATAAAGTAGTTCAAAACCCAAGGAATAAGGTCATTAAAAAAAATCCCACTTTGAAATTGATATTAAATGATTAAAAATTATACTAATGAAAAAATTATAATTGTCACGATATATTGCAAAGTGCAAATATACTTTTAAAATCATTCAAACGAGTACAAAATTTGATGAAATAATCAATCATATATCACATATGAATTCATCGCCCCATTTTAAATATATATGAAGAGTTGCACTCATATGATTTCAAAAAAAACATATTTCTTTCTTGAGGTTTTGTTTTTTTAAGTGACCACTTTGTGACAAGGATACATTGTTGTTGAGTATAAAAAATACTAATATGTTGTTTGCAATTTTTGGTTTAAGTATTTTTGAAGGTTGTTATTATGTACAACCACTATTACAATTCATGGTTTTTTAAAAGGTTCAAATTGACTAACTTGTCATTTTGACTAATGGACATATACATTTTGATTAAAGGCCAAGGGCTTGAATGACACATGTATTTATTGACTAATTGCTTTGATTGTAGTGGTTCATTGACTAAATCACATAATCAAGTTGTATAACCTTAGTCAAAATGACCAATGGTATTTAATCAAATTGAACATTTAGTTAAAATGGCCAATGATTTTTAGTCAAATACAACATGGTCTATTACCTTATGAATCTACCTCTTACCTATTTATCCACCTATTTATTTGATTAGTTATTTACCTACCTATTACCCACCCTCCTTTTATTTACCTACCTACCTACACATACCTTTTCACATGCTTACCTATAGACCTACCTATATTTTTCATGTATGTATAACCTACCTATTTACTTACCCACCTACTAACATATTATTTATTTCCCTATCCACCCATTATTTACCTAATTTTAACCACTAGGTGTAACCATTAAATTTAACCATTAGATTTAGCCATTAAGTTTAACCATTATGCTTAATCATTAAATTTGGCACTAGGTTTAATTTAAGTTGAACCATTAAATTTTGACTATAGGTATAACCTAAATTTAATCATTAAGTATAATCTAAGTTTATCTAATATGTTTAACCACTAAAGTTACCCATTAAATTTAATTTAAATTTACCCATTATGTTTAACCACTAGGTTTAGCCTAAGTTTAAATACTATGTTTAGCCAAGGTTTAGTCATTATGTTTAACCACTAGATTTTGCCATTATGTTTACCCATGAAATTTAACCATTAGGTTTAACCATTATGTTTAGTCATTAATTTAACTCATTGAGTTTAGCCACTAAGTTTAATCATTAGTTTAAATCATTGAATTTAGCCATTAGTTTAAATCACTAAATTTAACCACTAGTTGTCACCTAAGTTTAACCATTATGTTTAATGATGTGAAATAAAAAACTTGTTAAAAGTTGTACACCTTTGATGGTGTAATCCATTGGTAAGCATTTAGTTTATCATTGCAAAGGTTTGGGGTTCAATTCCTTATACTTACAACTTATTTGTTTGCTTACAAGGCTAGGGTAGGTAGGTTAAATTAAGGTAGTTTAGTAAGGTTAAGTTATATTAGGTTAGGTAGGCTAGGTCAAGTAGGTTAGGCTAGGTTAGCACCTACCTACCTAAGTGTTTTCTCCAACCTACTTAAACCTATTTATCACCTACCTACCTACCTACCTATTAATTTTTTAAAAAATAATCCAAAAAATAATTTTAATTAGGTATAAAATTGACCGAATCAAATGGTCCATTATCTACCAGTTGAATAGTTAGTCATTTTGTTAGTTGTTTTGCCAGTCAAAATGACAAGGTCCATTTTGACTGCCCAATCACGCAAGACATGGCAAAAAGGACTTATCTAAATTAATAGGGTGGTTTTTTTTTCGCTTGTTACTTTTGGGTTTTTTTTACTAAAAAACCAAGTCAAAAAAACCATGAATTGTAGTAATGAACAAAAATTGTTAGTTACTACCATATATGTAAATCCAATGCAAGGAATTGACTTATTATTCAACTTTGGAAACTATCAAATGACAAGGAATGTAAATCATATCCCCCAAATGCCATGTCAACTAAATTACAATTAAATAAAAAATTACAAACTTAAGTGGTGTACTTAGCTCTACTCATTTACATTCCAGTCAAATTCAAGTATCATTTTTTTGAAATCACAATTTGTGATGATGCCCAAATAATCCTACAAGTAGTTTGAAATTAATAATGCTTCACTTCCCAATTTTTCTTTAATCTTCAAGCACCCTTTGATATAGAAGGAAAATGAATAGGTATGGGTATCTTGTTCAACTTCATTTCTGCCTCCAAAATATTCATTCACTAGGAAATATATTGAACGTTAGATATTACACCTTGTAACCATTTTATTTCTAGTGGCAACATTATCAAATGTTTTCAATTACATTTGAAACCTCAAATCCTCCTTGGTATTTTGCACCAAGTCTTTTGTTCAAATTGAAAATTCTATTATTCATGTTAAGATCTGTCTATGTGTTGGTGATGGACAAATTGTTGCATTCATTTGGTGCATAATTATTTCCAACAATGTGAAGGCAAAAGGAAACCAAAATAACTTTAGCACACAATGTCCATTGATTGCCTTTTCAGCTTGAACAAAATGTTGCATTACAAACATTTAGAAACTGAAAACTCTAAGGGTTGAAATGAAAGCCTAATTGTGTTTTCAATGCAACTTGGATAATAATGGGTGAAGTTTGAAAAAGTTGAAACTAGAGGTCATAGTATTGTTTTGGGATGGCAAATAGTACTAGTTACATTGCCCACTCATTCATAACATGTACTTTACCTTAGGGTGAATTTCATCACTAATTTTTAAATTAGGGAAACAAATTTTCATGAAAATATGAAGTTGAGGTATTGAAAACCATTATAATTCACACATGTTACAATTTGAATAATTTCCTCCTCATATGAAAATATTATAATAGTTCATGAGGGGAAAGAATCAAATATATAAAAAATTTGCTTTTTGAAAAACAAAATCATTTTGTCAAAGTGGAAACTAATGTACATGCTTTTGGTTTGTTATGAATTTTCACCTTTAATCATATTTTCACACATGCATTCTTGTGTGCTAGATTATGGTGAATATTAGCACCTTTAATTTCCCATCCCTTGAACTTGAATTACAAATCTTTTCTTTCAAGAATAAAACAACAATGAAAATTTGTTGTGCATTGTAATAGGTGTGGCTAAAGTAACAACTTTAACAACTTTAACAACTTTGCCTTTTTAAAATCATAGTTCTAGTTTTTTTAATAAATTTTTTAATGTAAAGATTTATTGGGGCATTAACCTTGAACAAGTGTAAAATTCTTTTGAAATTTTATTTTATGTTAAGTGTTTTTCTAGGAATAAAATGATCCTAAAATACGTCCCTTGATCAGGGAATTATTATTATAAAACACCATGCATATATGTAAAGTATTTAAAAACTTTTCTAAAATGTCAATCTCTTGGGCTTTATGAATAAATACATCAAGGATGTGTTTATTTCAAATATGGAGATCTAGATTTTACATTTGTTGATAGTATAAAATTATTTTGTTATCTTAATCATTTGCACCTCATCTAATTTCTTTCTAGGAAAAATTATTTAGAATTGAAATTTTTATTTCACCTATTTAATCCCAAGACCATAAACTACTTGGACAATTTTTTGTGGTATTTATTTTAGTAATCCAAAATGATTGTTACTTGCATGCAACAAGACATAATAAGGCAAATGAAGTGTAATTAAAAGATTTTATAAATGGTTGGAAATAAGTGATTCCAATGAATATAACCAAATATTGTTAAAGGACAATCAAAGACAATCATATTCTTAATTGTTGGTATTTTTTTGGTTATATAGGTAAGGGTTTGATAATGTTTCAATAAAGTTAAGGAGGTCTTGAAGCTATTTAAATGTGGTTTTCCTATGTGGTACATATATCATTTTTTGATTTCCAATTTTTTTCAAAAGCATGTTGTCAAAATGTCAATCTAATTAAATTCAAATTGGACTTTCTATTATTATACAATATGGTTGCAATGAATGTTGGCTAGTTATTTATTTATTTAATAATTGTCATGTAGGTCTTTAAAAAAATTGGCACCATGCATGTTATCAATATATATATATATTGGGAATTGAATAGGTTATTAAAAAAAATTGGGTAATAACCATCAATCATGCAAATAGATAATACCAATTGATAACCATTGATTAACCTTTCGATTATACATTATATATATAAAGATTGATAACATATTTAAATGATGATAAGGTCATCCAAATATGAATTATTAGATTTTGAAATTTTAATACCATGTGGTTCTCAATATAATCTTTTATTGAAAATAAAAAATCAATTGTAACTTATTAATAACCAACTCAATAATTGGCAATATTTATTGTACCATTAATTATTTATAATTTCCTAATAAAACTCAATATATATTACAATATATTTGAATTGTGAACAAAATTACCCATAAGTTTATGATGGAAAATGACATTTGATTTGTTATAATCACATTTTTAAAACTAAAACGAATTATAGTAGAAAGTGACAATATACCAAAGACATAATAAAATATTGAACAATTCAAATAAAATATATTCCAATACCATAATCAAGAAATGTGTTTCTACCAGTTTAAATTAGTCATGTTTAACAAAAAGTTGATGAACATTAAACAATGATAATAATCAAATAGTTTTTGGAAACAATTTATTCAAACCCTTGCAAAAAAATCTTCTGAAATTGAATTTGAAAATAATCAAATTAGAAATGGTTGAATATTGTGTCTTAATTAATTAATTTTTTAATTGTGATTTTGAATGATTGATTTATTAATATTTTTGAAAGTAGTGATATCATTAACTTTGGCAAACTAAATGACTTGTTGGGCTATTATCCTTGCCAATTTGAAGGAACTTTACTAAAAAAATGCAAAAATAATATTCGAAATTCATGCGATGTACAATCAAACAATCGAACTTCAATGTTGACAATATTTGACAAGATGGGTTTTTTTAAAAAAAATTATAAGATCTACCCAAGTCTAACGCTCATATTATTGTCAACCCAACATTTTTTTAATTTAAAAGAAAAAAATTAATTTCATTATTATAAAATGTTGGTGTGCTTAAGTGAACTAATTCATTATGTGGCTTAAAAAATGAACTAGATCATCATACTTCATGTGTTGTTTCACCTTAGGTGAAACTTGAAACATTCATGCCCACCTTTAATAAAATCAATTTATTAAGGTAATCACCAAGGTCATTTGTTTGTATTATTCAAGTAATTATTTTAATTTGAATATTTATTATTATTATTTTATATATTACACTTCAATTATTTATTCTAGGGGTGGTGATAATCAAAACTAGTTTAGGTGAAATATATATGATATTTAATAATCGTCACTAGGATAGTTCCAACAAGGTCACCTAGTTAACAATTACACCTTCATTTTCAAGTCAAATTATCTCATTCCTTCTAAAATAACTACTTGGACTATCATAGTAACTATTGCATTGCTTTCCCCTACCCCCAACTTGGATATGAAAAGGTGAATTAACATTACAAATTTGTTAATTAATTGATTATGATTTTCATTGAAATTGGTTTAAGTAGGACATCTTTAGATTTAAAAAGTTGTCATTTTTATTATAGATTAAACAATTATAACATGAGATTTGTCACAAATAGATTGGGTGTAATCATATTAACATGTACCAAAAGTAGTCGTAACCACTACTTAATTTTTTGAACTTTGGATTGTAAATAATAATAATAGTAAATAGATTTTTTTAATATAAAATGTTATTGTGAATACATTATGTACATATCATAAAAATTTGGAATCAATCTAATGAGTGAAAAATACATTTAAGGACATTTAACCTCTTGTAACGATTGTATAAAAGCAGCTTAAAAATAGTTTTGACATTAAAAGCACAATTTGAAAATATTTTTTAATGACATATTTTGAGATTTTAAAAAATATACACCTTAACATAATAGTATTAAGGAAACTTTAAAGATTTTAAATTTTTTTTGAAAGACTTAATAAAAAGATTTTAAGAATAAAGTAGTGTGGTTCCTAATAGTGTGGTTGGATTTTATTCTAGTTCAAAATCATCCTTAAGACATTACAATTTTATAAAAAATCATTTTTAGTTTATGTGTCACTTCACATCTATCTTGAAGACTTGTGAATTTCATTTGTATATCTCTTCATGCACATTCGAATATCATAATTTTGTTAGTGTCATGCCCATCAAATGTAACAAGTTAACAATATAATTTTGTATGAATTTGATGTTTAGATTACTACCATAATTTTGCAAAACTTAGAACATTTTGCACCATAATGATCATCGTTGTTGTCCTATAGTTTGAAGTTTCCATCTCCTCCTTTCTTTGAAAAAGATCATCATTCACACACTTATAGTTTTGGGATCTATGACACTGTTGTTTTGTTTTGTGATATTTAATGTCAATCAAATTACCGACCTTAATCTATTTTCATGTTCAACAACAACTCTAAGAAGCTACTAATATAAAAGTTTCTTTGTCTTGATGTGGATTAGAATTTGTGTTTGTAATCGTAAAGATGTTTGTTTGGTTTGGTTTGTTTGCAAGGAGATTTTTTATAACATCAATGTAGATAGGATTTTGTTGAAAACATTTGGACTTTTGAACCAACTTTAGACCTTGTAAGTTTTGCTCATTACTTGTAGCCAAAAGAAAGCCTTAAAAAAAATCCTCCTTTTTATAATTTCATTAAGCAAAATTTTCACTAGTCTTCAAATTGAAATTTTCAACTATATTTTGAGGACAAAATTAGGCACATATACATGTATGTATCTCCTTTAGATATTTTCATGTATGTACTTGACAATAGTTATATTGATTATGTTTAAAGCTTGAATTTCATTTTTTTGGGGAAATTAAAAATGTATATACAATGTTCAATACCTTTCAATTGTGATGGGTTTATAGTCCAAATTTATTGAATTTATTGTGTTGTTTGTCATAGGTGGTGACATTGGATTTGGATGTTGCAAATAAAACCACCATTCTTTACAAACTACACACATGTGAAGTTCTTTCCACTATTCCCACCATTGGTATGAATTGTCATCATGAAATTTGAAGAACATGAAATAGAAATGGCATTACACTGTTATGCCAAAGACTTCATGAATTTTAAAACAATATTCAAACTAGGACATAGGCCCCCACATGTAACAATGGAAGCAAAACTACCTTTGATTTAAATTAAATTTGTAAATTTGAAAAAAAAATTTAATTGTATTTTGCAATAAGCAATCAAGTTTCCACACCTAAAAAATGAATTACACCTCATTACTCATGATGGTGTGGAAGTCCCCATTAATAGTTGTGATCCTAAATTTTCCCATATTTTAAATGTATCTTCCATGAGAGAAATAGAAAAAAATATAACCTTATTTGGAGGTCCAACTTGTTAAAAACAAATAACACTTGAAATGCAATTCACAATGACTGCCTCATGTTAAACATACATGGCCATTGTGTATCAATGTTTGTGTTTCATACATCAAGTGCAAAAAGTTTCCAATGAACCTTACTAAATTATTATCATTTTTGCATTTAATCCTTTTAAGGAAAATATAAAAAATTTATGTCATATCAATCATTTTGCAATACATCAATACAAAATATATTCTAGACTCTATTAATCCTTCTCAATATTGGATAGCTTACCTCATAACAGATACATAGGATTATGTCTAAAAGGATTCACATAGGTCAACAAACAAAATCGACATAATGGTCCCATCCTTTTGAAATTTGGTTGTTACATATCTTTTAATTATAGAATTAGTTCATGGAAAAAACTTTTTCTTTTAGTCTCATGTTCATTATAATCAATCATGTGTTGTGGTAGCATCCTTGACACATATATTTTAGAGTTTTTACATGTCATACAAAACAACTTACATAGCACCAAACCAGAAACCTTAAACAAAATTTAATGGAATTTTCTAGTGTTAACATGGATAAAACAAAAATCTTGATCCAATTTTTATCTTCATGCAACCATCAATCTTAAATATTCAAACCCAAATATAAAAACCAAAAATCCTTCTCAAAAAAAATCAATTGTAACAAATATTATCCATCTCCTTCCATTACCAACTCATTCATCATTTCACATCATCAATGATAATGTCCATCTCTTCTATTGCCAACATCTTGTTGGAAAACCAAGTCAAAAATAAATAAATTATATATATATATATTCATGTCTATATTTAAAAATTATACTAGGAAACAATCTTGTAGATTATAGACATGCATGGAAAACAATTGCAAGTTCCAATTAAATGCCACAAGGTGCATGTGTAATGACCTATCAATTTTAATGGTAAACTTTTTATTAGGGCCACTTTCCACAATCCTTCAAGATTTGGGTATACACATATATCAATAATTTTATGTCTCTTGCAATTCCTATCAAACAAAAGTTGTAAAAAATAGAAAAAAATTGCAATGTTAATCAAAAAAATTTAATGAAAGCAATGAAATATATATATTTTGTTGTACATTAAAAAGAACCAAAAAAACACTTCCAAAAAAAAAATTGTTAAAAACATTGCTTGTAATTCCTCATCCTTTATTTTTTATTCAATTTTGGATGTAATAGTTTTTAAAATAACAAACTTGAATATTTCATTGAAATTTAAATAAGAAATTGGTGAAAATCTAAAAAAAATGATTGAAATTTCAAGTCAAAAGCTAGTGGAAATTTGTGAACTTTGATTGAAAATTTAAAACAAAAGTTGATGGAAACATGGAAATTTTGATTGAAAATTTAAAACCAAAGTTTTTGGAAGTTTAAAATTTTTGGTAGTGATTACAAAAGAACCAAATTCAATGCCCTTCGAAAATACATGTTCTTGCAAGTTCTAATAACTTTCTTACTCTACCTTGTAACCCAAGATTAATTAGTGTTGATCACTTTCTAATTTAGATGACACTTTCTTTATTTTCATATTGCTTTGGGAAAGGACTATTTCTATCTTCTATATCTTATGATGTCTTGTGAAAGAAATTTGAATTTTTAGGAATTTTCTATTGGTCATAATGAGAATTTCAAAATTAATTAATTTTTGTTAAGGTTGATAAACATATTTTACTTAGGTAACATTTGTATCAATAAAACTCTTCATGAAATCCTTAAAAGGTTCATTTTTTTAGGAAATTTTTACAATAAAATGAAACATCTAGTTATGGATTTTTAATTTTTTTAAACAAAAACTATCAAATTTCATGAAAAAACCAACAATTGAGGGTTTTTATTAATTCATTTTTTGAAAATTTAGCAACTTCAATAACATATCAAATACTAATTATATGATAGTTGAAAACCTTTGTCAAAGGTGAAAACTAATTTTTTAATGTTTTGAAATCCACCATTAAAAATGTGTGATATTGAAAAAAATACAAACTAAATAAAAAGCACATGTTTACAACAACATTTGTATTGTAAAATTTTAGGACAAATAATAAAAATGTATTTGGAAAATTAAACAAAAAATGTTATGTTTAGTTTATTCATACTTCCTTGTAGGCATAAAGTTGTGATTAATTTTTGCAAAAAAATATTTAGCATCCCCCTTTAGTAACTATAGTCAATTTGATAATTTTTAATTTTTTATGGGGGCTTACTTTTCATTATCTTGCTTGGGCCAACATTGGAACCCATTGTGATATTCAATGATTCAACCATATAATTTATATGACATCCCATTGGCTAATGAAGCCAATCATTGTGATTTTTTCCCTTTAAATTACACTAAATTTTGTCCCAAAAATAATTAGGAGAAATTTGTTTAATGTACATTCATGCATTCATTTTAGCCTTTAAATGCTTTTTAAAAATATGGCCTTCACCATGTGGGAGGAAAAACCATAAATTTAGTGTTTTGTATGTAAACCTTATGTGTTGAAATCAAAACATTTATAATAAAGTGCACAAATAATACTTTGTTTATAAATTACTACTACAACTTGAATTGTTAAATCATTGAACATAACATTTAAAAAATAAAAACCTTTAGACCAATCCAACAATCCATTGGCCTAAATAAAAATCTTTAAGCCTACACACAACCTTATTTTGCTACATAGGATACATCAACACATTAATTTATTGTTATTGGTTGATTAAGACAACTCCTTTTGGGAATCATATGTTGCACCTTAAATTCACTCAAGTCCTTATTTTATTTGGATGTTCAATTGGATTAGACACTATCTTGCGCCAATCATATGGTCTTTCTTTCAAATCCCATTTAACCCTAGAACAATCCCACAACCATCCCCAAACAATAAAACATATTGCTTCCATTAAATATTGATTTAACTTGCATGATTAAGGTTACCACACTAAACTTCTTTCCCACAAATTTATGAAATCCCACAACATTGTTTCCATGAAAGTCTATCCCACACTTTCAAGCAAAAGTTATCCAAAAATAAAAAACAACACAAACATAGGAAAAACACCTCCAAGATTGCAATGTCCATAACTTTGATCATGAAAATATAGACATTTATTGCCCAATCCTTTTAATGTTCAATAAGAAAATCCAATCAATACCCTCCTTCAAAACATTCATATGTATTTATTTAAGACCCATAACATACTTTCATAATGTTTCATTTACACATAAGATCATCACAGTTATGAATCCAATAAACTTAGAACCTCAAGGTAATTTGAATAACCAATCTTTACTATGAAATACAACATTTTTATAGTCAATTCATACTCATGATGCCACACCTCCACTTCACAAACATCAAATTAATAATCAAAATTTTATTTAAATCCTTAAGGTCATTTGAACTTCATAAACACATAATGTACCCAATTGCATATTCCCCATTTGATTCACCTTGCAAATTCTAGAATTTGACATTCCCCACATTTCCTTTCTAAACCTTGGCAATGCCTAGTATTTCATCATTTTCCTTTGAATATCCTTAGAATAGAAAAATACAATGCAATGCAAATTGATGTAATGAAAGACAAGAAGATTTTGCAATCATTCATATTATCTACAACTTATTAAGAGCTTGTATACTTAACACTTCCACACATACAACAATCATTCTTAAATATAAGAATGTCATCCATGTATACATTTTGTTTCAAAGGAAATCATACCAATTTTTTTATGCGACATTTATAATCATTGTTTTTAATACATTGAGGGACAAGAAACCAATCTGACAACAACAACATTGTCAATGGATCCATTCATCTTGTTCATACTATAACAAATATAATATGTTAATTTCAAATTTAATATATTATGATGAAAAGAGTATTTTGCTTGGTGTCCACTAAGTGAAAATTATAAATTATTCATTATCGAGGTTGGAAATCAATGTTCCTATTCATGATAAACAAAAATTATAAGCCTTTACGTGTTTAAGGTTTAGGGTTTACATGTTTAAGGTGTAGGATTTTAAATAAGTCTTTATGATGAAAGGTTTATAGTTTCAAAGGTTGAATCATTTATGGTTTAGGGTTTAAGGTTTTCAAAATTGAATTGTTTATGATTTAGGGTTTTGCAACATGTTTAAGGCTTAGGGTGTAAGGTTTAGTGTTTAAGGTTTTAAGTCTTTAAGGCTTATAAGGGTAAAGGTTTTTAAGTTTTACACCTTTATGGTTTAGGGTTAGGGGGTCTAAAGTCATAGGTTTAAAGGTTTAAGATTTAGGGTTAGGGTGCAATGTTTAACGTTTTCATAATTCAAAATAATCCATCCCGTTCCATGAAATAGTTGTAAACATGAAATAAATTTAACTTATATATATATAGAATTTAGTATGTGTAGGCCATTGGGTATCTTTTCAATAAAATCATGTTGGATAATGTGATGTTAAGTTCATCCTAAACATAAATTTTGTATGGTATTATCCCCCAAATAATTCAAATCATAATTACAACAAGATTTGATACATTTGATTAATTTGCCAAAAATCAAATAAGACAATTATCTTTGTCGAATAAGTGCATGGTAGGGTGGACCAAAAAGTGGCAAGAATTTTTGAATTTGAAAGTCCATTTTGGGTCCATTTCCTTTGTGTTTTTTTAAGCCTCAAACTAGTTTTTGTAGTTACGTAGCAAAAATGCATTAATTTTAAGCAATTTTTTTCCATTGAAATTTTTTACCTTCTATAGCTCATTGATTTAAACATTCTTGCTAAATTTCAACTTTATTTTTATTATTTTCTAGATGTAATGGGCTTTTGAAAAAAATGTGTTTGTTTTTCACCAAATAAAAATTAATAGCTCATAAACTTCATTAAATATGAACCAAAACCTTTCAATCTTGATTTCATTATTACATTTAAAAACTAAAATCAAGTTTTAAATTTTTTTTAAGGTCCATCATAGAACCAAACCAAAGTCCATTCATTTCATTGCTGCTAGTGTTATATAGCATGATTTTCAATTTCAAAAGTTCATAACTCCTACAATTTTATGTATTTTTCATGCCAATCAATTTCATTATGTACATATTGAAGTCCATAATTTCAAAATGAATCCCATTGAATAATTCCAATATGTACAAAAAATGTAGTCATAAGAATCACATCTAGGTAGTAGAAAAATGAAATCATGTGTTACTCCAAAATTGTTCCACCTTACCATGCATCCACCCTGTCATATCACATTAAGATACATTGGTATGTACTTGATTATTAAATATTACTTTGGTAAATCAAACCAAAACATTGAAATAAAATTTTCACTAATTTATTAAATGAAACAAAATAATTTCTATTTCATTTTTGAATTATAATATAATGGCTTAGTGTGTTTGAACAATTGGATTGTGGGATTCAAGAATTTTCTAGCCAATCTAATTCATGAAATATGTTTTTGTGTAGATTTTCAATGTAGATTGTTTGTGTAATTTTGTAGTAGCCAAAACTTGTGATGGTTTTTTACATTTTGTTCAAAAGATAATTTATTCACAACTTTTTCCAATTTTGAACCAAATACCACATGCATGGGAGTGGTTGGACAAAAATCAATGTTTTTGTATGCATTTGATTGGTTAAAAATAATTATTCACCCATGAGGTGGCATTCAAATGGTTTCTCACTTTATAATGTTGGATTGATCCTTATTTTTTATGTTTATGATGAATCCAAAAATAATCAACATTTTTTGTGAAATAAAATAATTTAATGATTACATTTTATTCATCAATCATAATTATTCATCCATGTGGTATTGATTTTTTTAAAAATTAAAATTTTTGTTCCATTTGAATGAATCAATGTTAATCTAAATTCAATTGAATTTAAATTAGTAAACTAAACTCAATTCAAATCCTTTGATATTGAAATTGTGAAAATTTTCAATATAAATTGTTAGTGTAATTTAATACTAGCCAAAATTTGTGATGGTTTTTTGCATTTTGTTCAAAGGATGATTTCCTTACAAATTTTTCCAATTTTGAACCAAATACCACATGCATGGGAGTGGTTGGACAAGAATCAATGTCTTTTGATGCATTTGATTAACAATTAACAATGATTTGCCCATGTGGTTCCTGATTTGAATTCCATTCAATTGATGACAAAATGTGATGTAAATTCATGCAGAATATATTGAAAATTTATTCATCATTTTGATCTTCAACCCCAAACCTTACATTTGAAACATTTTATTGCAGACCCCAAACATTAAACCCTAAACCATGAACCTTAAAACCATAAACCTTAGATCCCTAAACCCTAAATGTTATAACATAGACCCTGTGTTGTACACCCAAAACCATAGAGCTTAAAACCTTAAACCATCGCATAAAAGTGCTAATCCCTAAACCATAACACAACTTTAAACCTTAAACCATACAAGAAAAGCCCTGAACTAGTGCACAAAAATGTTAATATTTAAACTATAACACAACAACCCTAAACCCTAGCTCAAAGACCTTCAAACCTAAACCATTACACAAAAATGTTAAACCCTAAACCTTAAACCCTAACACCAAAACTCTAAATGCTAGTTCAAAGACCTTAAACACTACACCGTATAAAAAAGCCTTAAACCATTGCACAAAAATGCTAATCTTTAAATGTTGAGGAAATAACGTTTATGGCATAATAGTAAAGTAATATTCATGTAAAGAAGAGCCCATGAAGTCCCTAGGAATGGCGAAGAGACAGTAATGTTACATCATAAATTTGCCATGACAATTTAATGAGTTAATATAACTTGTATTAGGATTGTGTTGACACGATGATTAGGTAGTTATAACTATTTCATGCAACTACTAAAGGGCATATTCGTACAAGGATAAGGGAGTTTTAGGAAGGCTATGGAAGGGGCATTTTAGGGGTGGAAGAAGAAAACATGGTAGAAGGAGAGAAGGTTGAAAGGTGAAAAACAAAAAAAAATAGGAAAGCAAGGAGAAGATTGGGGGTAATGGAAAATAATGTAGCCATGCAATATTAGAATTTGAAGGCCATGGAAATTGATGTGTTTTTCTACACAATATATATAATATGAAAAATTTCATTACATTATTTTGGGAATAGTAAACAAGGGAAATGTTTGTGCATGTTCGTGTGGTGTGTGTGTGTGAATTTGTGTGTGCAAGCACAACATTGTATCTTTCAAAATAAATATATTTGCATGTATGGGCAAAGTTCCACCTAATAACTATTGAATACATATAGTTTAACAAATATAATTTGTGTGCCTTTATTGTTATGGGTACATGGTATTTATAGCAATGGAAAAGGGCAAGAATCTAGAAGTGATGCATTTTACACATGTGTGATTTAATTAAGGTGTAAAAATGTATCACTAACACTAAAACATAACACAACAACCTTAAACCTTAGCACCAAAACTTTAAACCCTAATTCAAAGACCCTAAATTGTATAAGAAAAACCTTAAACCGATGCACAAAAATGTTAATCCCTAAACCATAACACAAAAACCCTAAACTGCCAAAACCCTAAACCCTAGCATCAAAACTTCAAACCCCAGCTAAAAGACCTTCGAACCTAAACCATAGAAAAAAAACCCCAAATCACTACACAAAAATGTTAAACCCTAAACCGTAACTTAACAAGCCTAAACCCTAGCATTAAAACCCTCAATTAAAACATTACTACAAAATGTGGTGTAGTTCATTAGTCCCTGTTCATTAAACCAATGAATTCATTACTTTCCAACTAGTCCCCATGTATTAAGACTAGTGAATTCATTCAAAATCTAGTGAAGTCACTTGGTGTATGGGAACACCTTTTGTTGTAGTGAAACCTTAAACCATAGTTCAAAGACCTTTTCTGGCAGATGTGTCCTAGGTTTTTTTTTTTTCATTCCTTCATCGCTTTACTTTTTGTTTTTTTCTTCAATCCAATTCACAAACATGCTTTTATATTCTTTTCATCTTCATTATTTTTTTCAATGGCACACATGTCTTTACTTTTTGCTTTACTTTTCATTCCAATTTGCAATAACACCTTATCATCTCTTGTTATTGTGTTAATTTATCTTGTCTTTTATGTTTTCCACATTGACAAACATATCATTGGTCTATTCTTTCTATTTAGATTTCCCATTTACAATGAACCTTAAACCTTTTAAATTCTTCTTTCAATTT